>Ga0098043_1000933_pt1 | contig 10528 bp, 5 predicted proteins | sample 9B_taG_FD_92581 | JGI IMG/M metagenome (GOLD analysis project Ga0098043, IMG submission 92581) | Marine viral communities from the Subarctic Pacific Ocean - 9B_ETSP_OMZ_AT15188_CsCl metaG | ecosystem: Environmental > Aquatic > Marine > Oceanic | place: Subarctic Pacific Ocean | collected 2015-01-10 | reverse complement strand
GCGGTCGCCCTACGGGGCGATCGTAACTACAAATATTATTATGGAATCAAAAGGCTTAGGCGACACAATAGAAAAAATAACAACCGCAACAGGAATAAAGAAGTTTGTACATAAAGTAGCAGGGAACAATTGTGGTTGCAATAAAAGAAAACAAATACTTAATAAAGTATTTCCTTATAAAAAAAGTAAATAAATGGTAAATATAGATACAGTATATCAAAGAGTTTTAGCTTTAGCTAACAAAGAGCAAAGAGGTTATATAACACCCATACAGTTTAATTTATTTGCTAATCAAGCTCAGATGGATATATTTGAGCAATATTTTTATGATAGAGCGCTGTTTGGTAGAGTGCCTGGAAATAGTACTGTACACGCTGATAATGTAGATATATTAGAAGAAAAAATAAGTGTTTTTGAATCAACTCTTCCTTTAACAATGTCTAATAGTGTTGGTTCGTTAAATGCGCTTGGTAATTTTTATAGACTAACTTCTGTTAGAGACGGTAATATATTTTTTGAATCTGTAACTAGAAAAAAAGCTAGATTATTTCAACTTAGCCCGCTAGTGTCACCTACGGAAACAAGACCTGTATACACGTTAGATCAAGCAAACAACAGAATAACAGTTTTTGGTAGAACACCAGCAAGTGTTGATATAGATTACATAAAAGTACCAGAAAAAGTAGCATGGAGTGGTTTTAATGTTGGTAGTGAAACTTTTTTATATAATTCAACAGATAGTTTAAATTTTGAGCTTCACGCTTCAGAAGAACCAAACTTAGTGTTAAATATATTAAAGTTAGCTGCAATATCTATGAAAGATACTAACTTATATCAAATGGCTAGTGCAGAAGAAACAAAAGACATACAACAAGAAAAACAATAAATAAATGGGATTATTAGATAATACAACACAAAATCAATATTATCAAGGAAGTAATCTTGGTAATTATCAGTTTACTTCATTAGACGATATTATAAACCAGTTTATGGTTGTATACGTTGGTGAAGAAAAAATAATAGGCAAAGCTAGTAGAACAGACGTGCAGTTTCATGCTATGAGATCTTTAGCAGAATTAAGCTTTGACACTTTTAAATCTATAAAATCACAAGAAATAGTACTACCACCTTCCTTAACAATGATGCTTCCGCAAGATTATGTTAATTACACAAAAATTTCTTTTTCAGATGACTCTGGTATAAAACATCCTTTATATCCAACTAAACATACTTCTAATCCTTTCGCTATAAAACAAAATGATGATGGTAGTTATTTTTTTGGTAATGAATCAGAAAGATTAACAAATTTTGATTTTAGTCAAGATTTATCAGAAGGCTCTTGGGTTACAAGTGCAACAGCTAATTCTAGTGCTTGGGATAGTATTAGAACAAATAATGCTGGAACTAAAAACTATTTTAATTATATAAAAGATATTATAAATATAACTTCTGGAGAACTAAACTTTGGTCAATTGTGGAATAATGCTTTTAGTGTTGTGGGTGGAAGTAAATCATACGGAGCTTGGCAAAGATTAGACGTTTCGTTAGACGATGTTTTAGAGTTAAGAGCTTCTGCTACTTCTGCCGCTAGAATAACTGCTGATGATGGCACTTTACTTTGTGATTATGGTGTTGTTAGAGTAGGTATTACTAGCGATGATCCTAGTATTGGTTGGCAAGGAGAGGGGTTAACGCCTGAGATTATAGAAAGAATAGATCCAGATGGAACACCTGGAAGTGGTGATGAATACAACCAAGGAACAGGAGAATATTATCGTGTAACTGGACAAAATGTTAGTGCGTTCAGTACTAAGTACCCATCTCCAAATTACCACACTGATTTTATGAATTTAGGTTTTTTAGAGTGGTCTGATGGTACTAGTAGTGAAAAAGAGTTGTTAGAAGTAAATGTCTCCGCTTATGATGAAGTTTGGATATGGGTTACTAGTAGTTCTCCGTGGACAGCTGCTAGTGTTACAAATACTACATCAGGCTCTCAAGGTAGTTTAGTTGCTTCAAACCCTATATTACCAACGTCTTCTGTTAATAACACACATCAGTTTAATAAAGTAGATCAAGTTTCTGTTATAATACCTGGTAATTTACAAGTTTTATCAAGCGCTAATGAAGATAAAAACTCTAGAACTTGGGATGCTTTTAAGTCAAACAGACCTAGTGAAAACACTCAACACGACTATGATTATGACGACAATATATTTGAAGCTAATGTTGGTAGAAGATATGGGTTAGATCCAGCTTTCGCTCAAGACAACGGTTCTTTTTATATTGACGAATTAAGAGGTAAAATAAACTTTACTTCTGGGTTAAGTGGTAGCACTATAATTTTAGATTATATAAGTGATAGTTTAGGCACAGACAAAGAAATGCAAGTTCATAAGTTAGCAGAAGAAGCAATGTATAAAAGTATTATGTATGCGATATTATCCACAAGATCAAATACGCCAGAGTATATAGTTCGTAGATATAAAAAAGAAAGATTTGCAGAGATTAGAAAAGCAAAGCTTAGATTATCAAATGTTAAACTAGAGGAAATTACACAGATACTTAGAGGTAAATCTAAGAGAATAAAACATTAATTAAATGCCAAACATTAATAAAACTTTTACTAAAGGTCGTATGAACTTAGACCTTGACGATAGATTTGTACCTAACGGAGAATATAGAGAGGCTTTAAACATACAAGTTTCTACTTCTGAAGATTCTGATGTAGGTACAGTGCAAAATGTCGCAGGTAATATTATAGTGCAAAATGGATTAATTACAGGTAGTAATGCTGTTTGTATTGGCTCTATAAGTGATGAAAAAAACAATAGATTATTTTGGTTTGTTCACGAAGACAATGGTACTCAAGAAAATAGTGCTATATTACAATATGACGTAGACGCAGAAAGTGTAGATGTAGTTTTAGTAGATATAGGTAATACTGTACTAGAGTTTAGTAATGAAAGACATATAACAGCGATAAATATTATAGATGATTTTTTGTTTTTTACAGATGGTTTTTCAGAGCCTAAAAAAATAAACGTAGAGCAGTTTAAGTTAAATAATCATTCTAAAACAAATATTTTTGGCAATAGTACTAGTAATTTTTTTGTTAACAGTGTAAGTAAAGGTACTGTAACAAAAGAAGACATAACTGTTATTAAGAAAAAACCTACTAGAGCTCCGGTTTTAAATTTAATTAGAACAGAACAAACTTTACCCGTACAAACAACTACAAATAGTATTTCTTTTAATTTATTAGATAACGCAGGTAATTTAACAAACGCGGTTGGAGATAATGTTGATATAAACGTGCCTAGTGTTAATAATATAAATGTAAATGATATATTATTGTTAAAACAGCCTTCTGCTACTGGTATTTTACCTTCTTCTGCTCAAATTAGAGTTTCTGTAAATACTATAACTAGTTTAACTCTTAATTGTTTGATATTATCGATAGATTCTGATGTAAGCGATGATAATATAGCCTATGATTTTGTGGTTGAAGATTTAGACACTATATTGTTTGATAAAGATTTTCCAAGGTTTGCTTATAGATATAAGTATAGTGACGGTGAATATTCTGCGTTTAGTCCTTTTACACAACCAGCTTTTTTAGCTGGTAATTTTAGCATGCACCCAACAAGAGAGCCGTATAATCTTGGGATGGAGTCTAGAATAAAAGAAATACAAATAAAACAATTTGTAACAAATGATATACCTAATGACGTTACAGAAATAGAATTATTATATAAATCAGATAATTCTAATATAGTCTATTCTATAGACACTATAAAACCTTTATTAGCTGATGGCACTACAGATAATCCAGCTTGGCATACTGTAGACGGCACGAACACTATTATAAACTTAGTATCTGGTGTAACGGCAAATACAGGTTTTAACACTGGTTATTACAGAATAACTTCAGATGTTATATATTCTGCGATACCTTCTAATCAGATACTAAGGCCTTACGACAATGTACCTAAAAAAGCTAAAGCACAAGATTTTACTGCCAATAGGTTAATATACGGTAATTATGTTCAAAACTTAAAAATATCAGATTACGATAATAACGCTAGTTTAGATTACGAAAGCAGAAGTTATGACAGTACGTCAGTAACAACTTTTCCAGCTAATTCAATAAAATCTTTAAGAACTTATCAAGCTGGTATTGTTTACACTGATTTATATGGTAGAGAAACACCTGTATTTACTTCAGGCGAAAATTGCTCTGTAACAGTTCCTTTTGAAGATAACGTTGGAACTTTTATAAATTCTAGTAAATCAAATAGGCTTACTTTATCAAATTTATCTGAAGGTACTAATATTCAACAAGGCGCATCTGATATTTATTATTTTAAAATATTTGTAAAAGAAACTTCTTCAGAGTATTATAATTTAGTTTTAGATAGAGTTTATAAAGCAGAACAAGATGGTAATTTATGGCTTTCGTTTCCTTCTTCAGATAGAAACAAATTGCAAGAAGATGATTTTATAATACTTAAAAAAGCCTTAGATGTTAACACGGCTGTAGATGATCCAAACAATAAGTTCAAAGTTATTGACATACAAAACGAAGCTCCTGAATTTATAAGAAAAAAATATTTAATACTAGGAGATGTAGATGGTAACAATGTTCAAAGTGATTTGTTTATAAACTCTAGCTTTCAACCTGCTAACGGAATTAGAACTATAATATTAAGTAAAGATCAAGTAGAAACTGAAATAAAAACTGATTTACAAAAATTATTTGATAGAGGAAAAAGACTTTCTTTAAATTTTAATATAGTAGAAACAAACTCAGATATTTTAACTTCTTCAAGATACGAAATAATAAGTTTAACTACTACAGATTCAAGTACAGATTTTTATACTATTACTTTAGAAGAACCTATAAAAGAGTCAGATTCTTGGATAGAGTCTAGTAGTGGTGTTTTAAATACAACTTTGTTTACTAGAATATCTCAAGAAGAAATACAAGAGTGGGAAGAGTTTCAAGGAAGGTTTTTTGTAAAAATATTATCAAATATAGCTACAGATAATTATTTAGAATCTCAAATAGGTGCAGTTAGCAATTATACTCTTGTAGCTAGACAAGAGTTGTTTAATATTAATTTTGGAGTTCAAGACAATAATATATCACCTAGTACAGATAAAGGATACATTTTTAGAGCTTTTATGGATAATCACTATAGTTCTTCAGATATAAATCATCAAATTGATGAAATTAAAAATGTAACTGATCCAAGTACTAACGTAATACCAAATTTATTTAAAAATGCAGCTCATACTGTTTTAAACTTTAACAATAACTCTGTACCTTCTCAAGGTTGGTTTATAGATCAAGCTTTTACAGCTGCCCAGCAACCTACTATTGAGTCTGACTGGCAAAAATCTGGCGGTTTATTAAGAGAACCACCTATAGCGCCGGGCCCTGATGGTTTAGAGTTTGACGCCTCTTGTAGTGGTATTTTATTAAATCAAAGAGGTACTTTATTAGGATTTAATGTTGATTCTTCTGGCGCGTACTATCAAGATTATTTTTCAGGACAAGCACTCGGTCACGCTTTCTTTTCAAGTCCTTGGACTGCGGAAAAAGGTTTTTCTACTAGACTTATAGATGGTATGCAAGGCATAATTAGTACTACTTCAGAATTTACTAACATGAGAAATGGCATCGGTATAAACGATGTTAGTGGATTTAATGATTATCTTGGTGCTAATGGTGGTGCTGGTGTTTTTACTTGGAAAAGTCAAGTTGGCCCTACTCATTTTGCTGAATACGATTTTACCGACACAAGTAACGCTTTAGCTTACCAACAGACGGGCTTACCTTGGACTAGCTCAGGTATACCAACTATTAACGTTGGAGAAACAGTGTATGGTCCACATGGTAGTGAAGATAGAATTTATATGCATATTTCTTTTTCAGGCGTAGGAGTTGATTTACATGATGGTTCAAATTTATATGTAGATGGTCCAAACACAGATGAAGTTGGTACTTATACTGGAGGTACTGCAAGCACAGGTAGTAAATGGGCTCACAACGTTGCTGGTACATCTAAAATAAACCTTCAAAGTATAGAAAATTTTAACTGTCAAGCAGATATTCCAGCGAGCTATTATGATACAACACAGTATACGTTTGGATATAATTCTTTTGGTCTTATAAACGAGGGTGATGGTTCAAGCACCCCTGATCACATTAAAAAGAAACTGTTACGTGTTTGTGATATACCCCAACAATCTACTTTTAATTTAGAGCATAAAAGAAATCAATGGAATCCAGCTTATAACAACCCTGGTAATGAAGAAATATTATCAAATTTAGTTGCTGGTAGTAAGTTTAAATTTACTAACGACACAAATAACACTATTTTTACTATAAAAAGTGTTTCAGTAAAAAGGCTTTATAATCACACCGCTTGGAACATATTAACGCGGCCTAATGATGAAGATGACGCTGGTTACGTGACTGATACAGTTTGGAACGCATGGAGACAATATAAATATTTTTCCACCGCTTCTAATATAAACAATAAGTTACAAACTTTAAAAAATACAATAAAAAACTTTGGAGCGGCGCATAATAGAAGAGTGTGTTATATTTTAGAGCTAGACAAGGATCCAAGAGATGAGTGCTCTATAAATCCAGAAACTTTAGGTGGTACAAGCGGTACTATTGAATCAACTTTTTTACATTTCTTTAAAAATTATATTTCTGAAAACTCTACTTTATTAAGTAATAATCCAGCTGTGTTTGAAACTGAACCTAAAGAAAACGTAGACTTAGACATATATTACGAGGCTAGTGACGCTATACCTTATCAACTAGATAACAACAGTGTTGATGGTGGTAGTCCAGATAATAGAAAAGGTCTTAGCTTTGCGCCAGTTGGCACTCCAGTAAGATGTATGAAACCTAATGCTCATGGGTTAACTCCTAGTTTTGGTAGTGTAAAAGTAAAAAGTTGGGATGGAGATATTGTAGAGTTAAAATATGGAATAGATGTAGACTCTAGTGAGGCTTCAACTATTGCAGGACAAACTACAGCGTATGCCGATGCTGAACTTAGATTTTTTAAACAAAATGGAAGTGGCGCTTATGTTTCTTTAGAAATAGAAGAAGCTATTGAACTTAACGGTGCTGCTACAACTATACTTAAGTTTAAATTAAAGCCAATAATAAGCAAAGTAGGTTTAGATTATTATAATTGTTTTTCTTTTGGTAACGGTGTAGAGTCAAATAGAATTAGAGATGATTTTAACAAACCATTTATTAAAAACGGCGTAAAAGCTTCAACTACTATTGAGGAAAAGTATGAAGAAGACAATAGAACAAGTGGTTTAATATTTTCTGGTATATACAACAAAAACACCAGCGTAAACAATTTAAATCAGTTTATAATGGCTGAAAAAATTACTAAAGAGTTAGAACCAACTTATGGTAGTATACAAAAGTTATTTGCTAGAAACAGCGATTTAATCGCTTTATGCGAAGACAAAGTAGTACAAATAGCTGCTGATAAAGATATTTTATTTAATGCTGATGGTAATCCACAAGTAGTTGCTTCAGATAAAGTTTTAGGGCAATCAAGGCCTTTTGTTGGTGAGTATGGAATATCTAAAAATCCTGAATCGTTTGCGTCGTCATCTTATAGAGCCTACTTTACAGATAAACAAAGAGGCGCGGTACTTAGATTATCTATGGATGGTTTAACGCCAATATCAAGCGCTGGTATGAAAGATTGGTTTAGGGATAAATTAAGAGGTGATTATTTTAACTTAGTTGGTAGTTATGATAAAAATAAAGACTCTTATAATTTAACTTTTGACTCTGGTGCTGATTTTGATGCAGATGCAGATTTTAAAGATACCGCGTCTTCTGTAACAGTAACTTATAAAGAATCTGATAAAGGTTGGTCTAGCTTTAAAAGTTTTATAAAAGAAAGTGGTGTTAGCGCTGTAAATAGATATTTTACTTTTAGGGAAGGTAATATATACATGCACGGAGAAAAAGATTTAAATGGCGTTAACATAAGTAAAAATACTTTTTATGGACCTTCTAGTACAGATTCTTTTATAAATGTTATTTTTAATGAGTCTCCTAGTACAGTAAAAATATTTAACACGCTTAATTATGAAGGAAGTAGTGGTTGGAATTGTAATTTAATAGGAACAGATTTAGGCGTTGGTAAAATAGTTTCAACAAATAATGAAGGCGTTGACATAAACGGCGAAAAAATTTTTAGTTACTTGCACCAAAATAATAGTTTTAATAAAAAAGAAAATAAATATTTTGCATCAATAGTTGGCGAAGAAAGTAGTAATAAAGACTATACTTCTTTTGATTTTCAGGGCATAGGTAATGTTTTAAATATAGATATAGATGAATAGAATAATTAATTTTAAATTAGATAATGCGGAAATAAATAGTAGTGCTCAAACTATAAAGTATAGAATTTTTGGTGAAGAAAATGCTGTTTTTAATTTACATATAAAAGATAATTCTAGTCCAAATAAATTTTATAATTTTATAACAAAAGAGTTTACAAATACTTTTTCATCTCAAAATAGTTTGTTAGCTACAATAAATGGTAAGTTTTATAGTGGACAAGTTAAAATACCAGCATCTGCTAATGGCAATAGATATAGATTTATTATTATTGCAAACGCGCATTTTAATACTATATTAAAGCCTAATAAACCAGAAATAGCAATTATAAAAGATTTAGTTCAAGGCGCAAATGTTAACGTTAGATTTAGCACGTCTACAGACCAAAGCGCTTCAAAGTTTAACGGTATTGGTGAGTTTACAAATAGCACTAGTGGTAGCGTTAACGAAACTGCTAATACTAGTATTAACGTGTTAAATTATACTATAAACGATACTACTACTCCAGCATTAGGTTATAAGTTTAGTTTTAATTATAAAGCAAAAATATATAATTTTCTTGATAGTTCTTTAGCGCCTGTAGATAGTGACTTTTTTACAAAAGTAACAACACAAACAAATGGTAGTGGCACAAACTCTAACTCTATGACTTTAGATAGTGTTAGTAATTTAGCTGTTGATATGAGTTTAGTAGATATTGCTGATAGTAGTGATGAAGAGCAAAGTGGTACCTTAGGTGTCTTAACATATCCTACTATTACAGCTATAGACGTCGATTCAAAAACTATTACTTTATCTGCTGCAGTTAGCTTTGGTGATGATAAACAAGTTGTTTTTAGAGCCTATGGAAGTGATTTAATTACTCAGTCAACAGGTGGTGTTTTTGAGTTTAGTAATTTTAATGTGTTTCCAACAAGCCCAGGAGGTCTTAGATCTAAAACAAATTATGGAAAAGCTACAACAAGTAGTAGTGTTAGTAATAGTAATTCTATACCAGTAGATAATATATCTGGTTTAACAGTAGGCGGTAGAGTTTACGGTGCTAAAATTGATGAGTCTGGTAATACTATTACAGCTATTCATTCTAGTGGGTCACCTATAACATTAAGTGGAAATCAAACGCTAGATGATAACACAGGTTTCATTATTTTTGGAGCATCTATTACAGCAGAAATTGATGGCACTATAACAATAAAAACTTTTCCAACTTTAGATACTGATATATTTTTAGACGTAGATAGAGCTTTTGTATTATCAACAATAACATAAAATTATGGCAGACAAAATAAACTTTCAAAATAAAATAAACGTCTCGGCTCAAAAAGGTGATGATGTTTTTGTTTCTACAAGCTCAAATACAACACCAACTTTAATTGGTAGTATACTTAGTATTGGTGATAATTTTATAGAAATAGATTATGCTAATGGTATTAGTGCTAGTGACATTAGTTCTGGTGGTTTTATTAGTTTTCAAAAAACCCAAAACAATATGTCTAGTTTAAAAGGTTATTACGCCAAAGTAAAAATGAGTATTAATAGTACTAGTAAAGCAGAGTTGTTTTCATTAGGCTCTGAAGTAGTGCAAAGTAGTAAATATTGAATAAAAAGTGTAATTATAAATACATAAATATAATAATATGAATATAGTAGGATATAAATCACCTTTCAAAAAGAAGGCTTCGCCGATGAAAATAACTGGCGCAGAAGCTCAAGTAATAGCAGCTGTCGCGCCTGCTGTTATTAGTGGTATTAGTAGTTTGTTTGGTAGAAAAAAAAGAAGAAGAGAGCGAGCTAAAGCAAGGGCTGAAATGAAAAAAGCTAGAAGAGCTTTTGAAGCAATAGAGTTTACAAATCCTTTTGCTAACTTGCAAAACCCATATACAAACTTAACAAATCCTTATGCTGGTATGCAAAATCCATACGCAGAAAATTTAGCTGAAGATTTAACTGTAGATACTAAAGCTGCTGATTTTTTAAGAGAACAACAACAACAATCGCAAGCAGATTTATTAGCTAACTTAAGAAGTGTTGCAGGTGGTAGTGGTGTTGCTGGTTTAGCTCAATCACTTTCTAATGTAGCCACCAAACAAGCACAACAAGCTAGTGCTCAAATTGCACAACAAG
>Ga0098043_1000931_pt1 | contig 10535 bp, 17 predicted proteins | sample 9B_taG_FD_92581 | JGI IMG/M metagenome (GOLD analysis project Ga0098043, IMG submission 92581) | Marine viral communities from the Subarctic Pacific Ocean - 9B_ETSP_OMZ_AT15188_CsCl metaG | ecosystem: Environmental > Aquatic > Marine > Oceanic | place: Subarctic Pacific Ocean | collected 2015-01-10 | reverse complement strand
TAGCATCAGCGGTTTCACCTATATCAATATCAAGGTCGTTACTTGAACCCACCCAAACGATAGATGCAGTTGCAGTACCACAAGATGAGTTACCATTTGTGCTATCACAATTAAAATCTATGTTGTTAGAATCCCCTGTTACCGAGAATGTACCTGTATAGGTTGCACCATTAACATCAAAGGTCAAGACATTGGAATTACCAACTTGTGTAATTGCTAAGTTAGTTGTAGCACCAGCCACACTTGATGATGTGGTGCTGTTACCAACTGTGATGTTCTGACCATCTTGTGTTACATCTAAATCTAGGTTTGAACCAGATTGTGTGATGTAAATGTCATTTGCATATACTGACAACGAAATAAACATCAACATAATAAATGCGATTATTTTTTTCATTTCTTTTCCCCTATTTTATATTTCCACAACTTCTGTGCTTCACCCTTTTCAATCATTTGTAAAACTGCATATTCTATTGCAGAGCGAACAGCATAGTTAGTTGGTTCATTTATCGCAACTCCAGATTCAATCTCTAGTGCTTTAGTTCTCATATCAAAAAATCTAAAGACATCAGCACCTGTCTGAAAACTTGCGATAGTTTTTGTTGCAGTAACTGTCATCAAGACCTCTCCTGTCTGTACTGCAATCAACCTCATTGCAACAGTTACTTGGTCTGTTCGGTATTGTTGTGATACACCGATACCAAATACTCTTGCACCCTCTCCCCCACTTTTTACATTAGAATCATAACTAACAACTCCACCCTCAACGATAAGTCCAGCAAACAATAATGGTTTTAATACATTAGATGCTTTTTGCTGACCTTCATACATTTCTCTTGTTGACCTAATCAACTGTCTTTCTTTTACAAGACTAGGTAACGCTGACCTTTCAACAACAGTAAACCAATCTCCATCACTTACTTTTTTAAGAGCAGAAATTAAATAAACATCTGGCCCTTGTGTAATTGCTGTACTCAATTGTGAAAATTTTGAGTTTGGTTTTCTTTGTCCTGTTCTATCTGGAAAATTATAAACAGCAATTGTAATTTTAGGTTGGTCTAAATCTGGTATGCTAATTAATAATTCAGATGTTACAGGTGTTTCTACGAAAGGTTTTTCTGAAAATTCAGTATAGTGGTTGTGTGTTGTAGCACAACCTGACAAAAATATCAGTCCTATTATTGTAGTAATTATGTAACGCATTATTCATACATATCCTAAAAAATAAAATCTCCAACTGGCACAGATAATGTTGATACTGTTCCTGATGGGTCGGTTATTGTTAATGTTATAATTTCTGTTGAAGTATCTTTCACCCAATAAATTGTAGAACCTTCAACATCTGCTGTTCCACTTGTTGCACAATCAGATGTACAACTTGTGCCAAACATATTGTCAACCAATTGTTTAGATAGGTTGGCGTAAATACGACTTTCCACATTAGCAATAAATTTATTGATTGTTTTGTTCTTCTCATCTCTCTCTGCTTGTGCTATAGCAGATTTGTTATCTTTTATAACATCATTTTTTCTAGTATATTGTAGCTGTTCTATTGATAATGCGTGTTGGGAATAACCCTCTTTACTAAAAGATGGGTTTCCAAACTTGTGAACTAATTCACTCGCTGTGCTAGTATTGGTCAAGGATATGCATAATAGAAATGATACTAACACTATTTTTCTGTATTCTAGTGTCATCATACATGTATTTATAAGAAATGACTTATTTGGAGCGCTTCTTTTTCTCTTTTTCTCTGAGTTCTAGAACAGTATTGACCTTACTTCTAAGTCTGATTATGTCATTATCTAACATTCTGACCCTATCAATAAGTGCTATGAGGACTGTATTCATCTCACCTAGTTTCTTTTTGATAGATGTAGTTACATATTTGTAGATAAAATATATAAACCACCCCATACCGATTGATGCAATCGTGGCGAATCCATATTGATTTAAAATATCTATGATAGAACTAGTAGTCATTAATCACGCCTCGCATCTGTTTTACCATCTGCTCTAGATATTCTTTCTTCGTCTGGTTTCAAATCTAGTGCGTGTGATATTAATAAATCTAATTTTATCATATCGTGATTCATAGTTTTGATTCTGTTGTCAAGTGCCATGATAATTCCATGCATACCTTTCACTTGACCGACAACTGATTCTAAAATATATTTAATAATTAAATATATAAAAAAACCCATAACTGATGCTGCCGCTACAGGTAATCCAAACTCTGCAAGTATTTGTAAAAACATATTCATAGTCTACTATTTATCAAACAAAGAAACAAAGTATTCTGCATCTACTACAACTAATGGTTTTACTTTATTTCTTTTAATTACAACTACAGGTTCATACTTACCAGAATTATCTTCTGCTTGTTTGTATGCTTCCCATACATTTACTTTCTCTTGGTTTTTACATTCAATAGACATAGGAAACTTTTCTCTAGCAGCTCTTGCCATAATTAAGTCTTCTCCACCAGCACCCATACTTCTTGATTCAATATCTTCTGGGTGTACTTCTAATTTTTCAATTAAAAGATTTCGCATCCATTGTTGTAATTTTCTACCTTTTGCTTTTGCTGATTGTGTTTTCATAATTTATTTTGCAGTTAACATAAAGTCTATTGCATATCTACCTTTATCACTAATAATTAAATCGTTTGAATGTGTTTGGTTTGAATCAAAGATTAAAAAATCTGTAGGTTCTAATTTATATGCAACATCATTACATATAAATCCACCACCATCTTTCTCACTACTCCAATCTGAATTTAGTATACCTAAAACTTTTAGTTTACCCTCACCCCAATTATCAGTATGAAAGTTTGTTGGTGTTGTTTTATCTTTCAAACTTACAGCACAAAAATGCATTGCTGGTTCAATGTAATCTTTACCACCAGCATCATATATCTGTGCGAGTAATCCTATCGCAACTCCAGCAAGTAGTGGATTATCATATTTACCATGAGTTACTATATTTAATTTTGTTAGATTAATTTTCTTATAGTTAACATCATTTTCTTCTGTATTTTCCCATAACTCAACACTAGGTATCATATGCATAAACATATCTAAGTATGTTTTTGAACATACATTTTTTAGTATTACAGGTTCAAATGTCGTAGGGTTCGTCATCATATATCTCTTGCACCACCAATTCTTCGTCTAGTTCTTCTGAGCAAAATGGACAAAACTTTACTAAGTATTGTGTATCTAATAATTCATATTCTATTGTAAATGATGCTTCGCATGATTCACATACTACTTCTTTAGTTGCCATAAATATCCCTATTAATTATATGCAGTTTCCCATGTTCCAGATAAGCCTGCAACTTCATATTCTGTTACACGATTTTCAAAGAAGTTTGTATGGTCTGCACCATTTAAAATCCACTCTAACCATGATAAAGGATTTTCTTTTACTTTGAATGTTGTTTTTAATCCTAGTTGTAATAATCTTCTGTCTGTTATGTATCTGATATATTTTTTAACATCATCAGAAGATAAACCTTCAATATCACCTAAACTATATGCTAAGTCAATAAACTTATCTTCTAGTTTTACAATCTCTCTTGCCATTAAATATATTTCTTTTTTAAATTCATCATCTACAAGTTTAGGGTGTTCTGCACAAAATGATTTAAATAAATTTGAGTTACCTTCTACATGCATAGATTCATCACGAATAGACCACTCAACTACTTTACCCATTCCTTTCATCTTACCAAATCTTTGGAAGTTAAGTAACATAACAAATGATGCAAATAAAGCAACACCTTCATTGAATACAGATTTTGCAAGTGCAAGTGCAAGACCTCTATGTGTAGTGTTGTCTGACTTTTGCATAAACTCTAATTTATCTGCCATCTCTTTGTATTCTAAAAATGCGTGATACTCACTATCTGGTAATCCTAGTGTATCATTAAGTAATGCATATGCTCTTTGATGTACGCCTTCACGACACGCAAAAGAACCTAACATATTTCTAACTTCATTATTTTTAAATTTAGGAATGAATTGGTCATAATAGTTTTGACCTACTGCAACATCTGATTGTGTAAACAGTCTTAGAATATTTGTAATGTAATCTTTTTCTACTTGTGTTATTTTATTCATTTTCCAATCTGTAACATCTTCTGATAAATCAACTTCATCTTCAATCCAATGTGCCTTTTCATGTCTGATAGTTAAGTCAACAGCGAATGGATAATAAAATGGTTTATAAGTTTCTGATAATTTTGTAAGAGAACCACCTCTACCTTTTAAAATTGTTTCTTGTTTTTTAAGTAACTCTGCGTATCCACCGATACGATTACCATCTACAAAGATTTGTGGAACTGTATTAATCTGTGGTAGTTTTAATCCTAGTTGTTCTTGACTATGATTTATTCTTTGAAAAAATGCTAATCTATCTTCTTCATTGTCCATACAATGTTCAATAATGTCTATGTTAAATTCTTTGAACCATTGTTTTGCTTGAACGCAAAATGGACAATCTGTTTTGGTGTATACTTGTACTTCCATAATTCTCTCCTTATCCTTGACAAGCTTCACAATCTTCTTCTTGTGAAACTTCTGAGTAGTCTTTTAATTTGTTTAACTTAACTTTTTCAGAAACATTTTCTGCTCTGTTAGATGTTTCTGTTCTTAAATAATATAAACCTTTACACTCATGTTTCCATGCTTTCATGTGTACATCATGTAAATATCTTTTTGAAGCACCTGCTGGAAAGAATATGTTAAGTGATTGCCCTTGACACAAATACTGTTGTCTATCGCCACCTTGTTCTATTATGACCCTTTGGTCTATTTCTATTGCAGTTTTAAAAACTTCTTTGATACTATCATTTATAAAATCTAAATGTTGAACCGAACCACCATTAGTAATGATTGATGTCCATACCTCTGGTGTGTCCATATTTATATTTTTTAATTCTTCTTTTAAGTATTTGTTTTTTATCAAATGCGAACCTGCTCTTGTTCTATGTGTATATGCATTTGCTTTATGTGGTTCTATTGATGGTGAACAACCTGTAATCATAGAACTATTTGCATTTGGAGCAATGGCAAGTAGATGTGAGTTTCTTTTTCCTGTTCCTTTCATATCAGAACACTCACCTTTTTCTTTTCCTAGTATTTTAGTTTGTTCTACTGCATCACTTTTTATCTTTGAAAAAATTTCTGTATTTAATTCTTTTGCACCCATAGAATCAAAAGGTATTCTATGTTTTTGATATAAAGAATGTAATCCCATAGCACCTAATCCTAATGACCTTTCCATTTCAGCAGAGTATCTTGCACGACTAATAGAATCTGGTGCATGGTCTATAAAAAATTGTAATACATTATCTAAGAATGTGATTAAATCTTTTACAACATCTGTATCTTTCCAATCATCATATAATTCTAAATTCAAAGATGATAAACAACAAACTGCTGTTCTGTCTTCACTTGTAGGTAAATGTATTTCGTTACATAAATTTGAACCATGAATCTTTAATCCTTTTCTTTTCATAGGTTTTGGCAGATAACGATTTGCAGTATCAATAAAGTTTATGTATGGTTCACCTGTTCTAAATCTAGTTTCCAATACTGTTTCCCATATCTTACGAGCTTTGTGTGTTTCTCTGATTGTTTCATCATTTGGGTCTAATAAGTTCCAATCTTCATCATCTTCTACAGCAGTCATGAATTCATCGCTCACATTGACTGCATGATGGATATTTAGACACTTTCTACCAACATCCCCTGTAGGTATCCTAATCGTTAGAAACTCCATTATATCAGGGTGTGAGATGTCCATATAAGCAGCATATGACCCCTTTCTAGTCTTTCCTTGACGATATGCAGTCATATCTGCATCTACTGTATGTAAGAAAGGAACAGGGCCTGGAGCTATCTCTGATACTGAACGAACATCTGACCAATGACCACCAACACCCCCACCTTTAACTGACAACCATCTTAACTCTGATGTGTGTTCAATCAATCCCTCTAGGGTGTCTGGCACATAGGATAGAAAACATGATATAGGTAATGCTTTTACTTTCTCATTTGGTTTTGGTGCATTTGATAATACAGGTGATGCAAACATAAACCACTTATTAGAAACATAATTATAAATTCTTTGAGCAAGTTTCATATCACCATAACAGTATGCTCTAGCAGCACGAGCAAATGCCATCTGAGGTGATTCTTCTCCCTCTTTACAATAATATTCTTTTAATAATTTTTCTGCCTGTGTTGAAAGTAATTCATCTTTATCTGTGTCTATATTGATTCCTAGATAAGTTTTTTTCATTTTTTAATTCTACCTTTTTCCAAAATACGAATTGTGTTTTCGCTTGAATACCAGAATACACATGTTCATTTATAATTGTTTTAATCTCTGTGTCTGTTCTACCAGACAACACCATTTCATTTATATCTTTTTCTTTCACATACTCAGGCCACAACACAACTGAGTAACCATCATTTATAAATCTTTCAATCTGTTTTACAATTTCTTTATTGCGAGGTTCATTATCAGGAACAAGAATTAAATTATCTTTCTTACCTTTAATTCTTAAATCTGATTGAGCAGTTGCAATACAGTTTTCTAAAAACAAACTATCAATCGGGCCTTCAACAACATAAACTTTTTTATTCCAATCTACATTGTTAAGACCATAAACTTTATCTTTTTTTGAATCAAGAATAATAGTTATGTATTTAGGATTTTCTTTTCCAAATGCTCTTCCTTGAAAAGCAAACATCTTATTATGTTCATCAAAAAATGGTATCACTAATCTTGGATGGTCGCCATCTAAGTTAGGAAATTTATTTGGTACTAAACTGTTTACCCATTCATAAAACTTTGGAGCAAAAAATAATTGATGATGAGTATGACTTGGTATTCGTCTATCATCTACAAATTTTTTTACAGGGTGTGTATGCTCCAATGTTGATACTTTGATAAGAGATTTCAATGGTGAATCTCCTAACAAAACTTTAGTCTGTTTGAACTGACTTATGTCTGGTTCTACTTCTTTCTTTTTGTACCTTTCAAGTATATATTCATTATGAATTTTTGAATCTACTTGCCTCAAAAAGTTCTTAAAACTTGCACCAACTCCACAATTATGACACTTATATATCATAGAATTTTCTTTACGAAAGATAAATCCTCTTGCTTTAGTTTGCGACTTTTGAGAATCTCCACAATATGGACAACGAAAGTTATACAGTCCATCATTCTTTTTCTTGAATAATTTTAACTGTGGCGATACTATTAGTAGATACTTCTGGTCAATATAATACATGGTGGGTATATTACCATTTCCCAACATGTTTTGTCAAGGGTTACATGATATGTTTCATATATGCATTTAACACAAATCCTACGACTATTGAGCCACCAATAATGAGATATTTCCACCTTTCTAGAACACCCACTCTAGTGGTAACATCTTCTCTCAATCTTCTTATTTCTTGCTCTGCTTCGGTATGTTGTTTAGTCATTAACTCTGTCATTTCTTTTGTACTTGTAGTAATTCTAGAGTGTAATTCTTTTACATCATTTGCAAAAGTTTGTGCATCACGAATATGTATTTCTTCCTGTTGAGATATCTTTTCTTCGTGAACTGCTAACATACGATTGATACAATTAGATACATCTGTTATCTTTGTGATAGCAGTATCTAGACGACCATGAATTACTTTCATATCGTCTACTTCTTTTTTAAGAAGTTCTACATCTAATTCTAAGTCTGTCATTGCCATTACCCTATCTTCCTTTTTAGAGATTTTATTTCTTGTTCCATTTCATCAATCTTTTTAGTAATCTTTGGATACCTTTTACGCCAGGCATCTTCTGGTTGCTCTAACCATGTCCAACCCCATCTTGCAACTAAAAAATCTAATGTCGCATCAAATTTAGAGTAACACCATAAACCTAATCTGGTGTCTTTAAAATACATTAGAAAAGCAGCACCGAACAATGCTCCTGTGATACCTGTGTAAATCCATAGGCGGTCTGACGCCATTCGTTCTATGATTTCCCACATAACCTAACCTCTTGGTGCTGAACTATTAATCGCCCAACGACCAAATGCTCTTACTGCTCTATATGCAGCTTGTTGTTTCCATACTGGAACAGGTGGTTCAGCAGATTGCATACCTTCTAAAAACATATTGTCTGCAATTTTTCTGTATATCTCTCTTTCTGCTTTACTTTCTATAATTCCTTTTTTGAAAGCACCATTTATTTTTTCATACATAATATCATGGACTACTGCTGCTCTTGCACAATCAAAAGGTGCGATAAATGCCCAACAAACTCTTGGTACAGATGCTAAATCTGTAATGTATCCTTTAGGAACTGTAATCGTACTTGTTGTTTTGGTAACTTGAATACCACACTCCACCAATAACTCTCTTTCTTCTTTAGTAAGAGTTGCTGATTTAAATTTAAGTGGTGCATTTAACGACCAATTTCTTGGTGGTCTAAATTCTGCATCTAAAAAATCGTTGAAAGAACCCATTATTTTTTATCCTCTTTTTCCTTATTATTTATAACATCTGGTTCGTAGTATTTCTTATACTCATCTATCATCACATTCTGTTTCATCATGTGAGCTCTGATATGTGCAAAGTTTTTGGCAAGTAGTTGAAAGTCGTTATCATTCAATCCAAAGATTACAGGGTCAACTCCTTGTTCTTCCATTTTCTTGAAAACTTCTTCAGCATTTTCTGAGGTTATAATTATCCAATTTAATTTTTCTAATTCTTTTATGACAGGTTTCTCTAACGCAAGAGGTTGCCTCTCAACTTCCATAGTAAAGATATCTAGTTTCTTGATTGAACTACAACCAGATAATAATAACACAACAATTAATAGTATACTAATACGCATGATAGTTTGGGTTCGCTATTGATGGACACTCTGTATTGATTTCACTTTTCTTTGTTGCATTGATTTCTGATTCTGTTAGTGGTGAACCACCAGCAATCTCAACACATCTTGTTGCCCTATCACTTCCTTTGTTAATAATTTTTTCCACTAGACCATATTTTTCCATTGCAAGTTTTCCAAAATCTCTTGCACCTTTATTAAATCTTTTGTCTAATGCATCTATATCTTTTTGCAAGTTATTAATAAGAGTATTCATCTTCTTATTTGATTCAAGAATCTGACTAAAGTCTTGTTGTTGTTTTTGAATAACTTGTTTTTGTGATTCTACTGACTGTTCTAATAGAACTTGATTTGCTTTCAGAATGGCATTGTCAGAGCGTAGTTTCATGACATATACTCCAGCACCAGCGATGCCGAAAAATAAAACTGCCATAATTATCACTCTAACACTACCAAACATAAATCACCTTATCCTTCTTTATAAATTAAATAAGCACCATACGCAATAGCGGCGTACGCAACTATAGATAATATTGGACTACCAACCATGATTAGTATTCCTATCGCAATAAAAGCACCACCAGACCATGACGATAACTCACCTAGTTTTTCTTTTACTGCATCTATTAACATATCAAACATAAGTTTACTCCTTTGTTGATTTACTTGATTCGCTTATTCATAGTAAATTCTTGACTATGGCTTAGAAGTATCAGTTGCCATAAATGGGCCTCTTCTCAATGCTTTAAATGATATATTAGTTTCGTTACCAAATAATTCTTTTGGTGCGATAATATTAAATGTAACCATTTGAGTAGAGTTATTAATTCTCATTAACTCCATATCTATTTCTTTATAGACTTTACCTTTAAATTTCAAACCATGTGCAGTAACAAGTTTCTGAACCTTACCACCAGCAACTGCTTGTTTTGTTCTTTGTGCATTTAAATCTGCAACAGGAACATAACTATTAATGCCAGGCCCTGTACTTGTTCTGTGTAGAGCATACGAATCTACATAGTCTTCTGTTAATTGTCTAAAAGTTTTAATTATCTTCTCCAATAAATTCTTCTCTAGAGAAGTTATTCATACTTTCTTTAATACCTTTTGTAAAACTACCTTTTAACATTTCTTTTTTCTTCATTCTTCTTTCTCTCTGCATTTTTAGTTTTCTTCTATGCAGTTTATATTCTTTTGTTCTGGCATCTAATTCTTTTTTCTTTTTCATAGATAGACCTGTTGGATTCATATCTACTCCACCAGCTGCAACTGAATTAGTTGGTGCATCTTCTTTAAGTTTGTTAATATCCTTACCTTTCATATTGTGTTTTGAGATAAGTCTTGTAGAAGCAAGTTGACTAACAAAAGGTATGTCTGCTTTAAATAATTGTATTAAAGCATTTTTATTTTTATCAACCTTGTCCATAATACCCATAAGTTTTTGACCTTGAGCAGGACTAATTTTTTTACCTCTTAAAGGTTCATATGATTTTTTAAGTTTTGCCATCATACCAGAACTAAATACTTCGTTTACTTGTTCCATCATACCAGCCCTCTGTTTTACCATTGTTGTTCTAAAACTACCACCTTGTTTCCCTATTGCTTTTACAATAGTTGGGTCTGTTTTAGCTAAT
>Ga0098043_1000928_pt1 | contig 10546 bp, 18 predicted proteins | sample 9B_taG_FD_92581 | JGI IMG/M metagenome (GOLD analysis project Ga0098043, IMG submission 92581) | Marine viral communities from the Subarctic Pacific Ocean - 9B_ETSP_OMZ_AT15188_CsCl metaG | ecosystem: Environmental > Aquatic > Marine > Oceanic | place: Subarctic Pacific Ocean | collected 2015-01-10 | reverse complement strand
TTTCTAGTTTTTTATTTATAGTTTCATCCATAACATACTTTTTGTGTTTCTAAGTGTTTAATGTCTTTGTATTTTACTTTTACTATTTTATCTTTTAAAGTTTTCCTAGTATACAATTTAAAAAATTCTGTACCATTCTTTGCAATTTCTTTTACATCTTTTACAACTTGTAATAAATCAAAGGTTTTGAAAAAACAAAAACACCCCAAGTCTGTCATATCAAAAGCTATGTAATCTGCTTTACCATAAAGCCATCCTTTCTTACCTGTGACATTTACAAGTTCTAACCATATTTTGTTTTTATCCCTGTTGCCTTTTACATCTACACTATAATCATTTACAAAATAATCAATGTGGTCATTCATGTCTTCACTTGAACTTGACCTAATTAGAGTATTACCCCTTTCAATCATTATTTGTTCAAATTTTTTTTCTGTTTCTATGCCTATTAGCATATTTCTATACCTCATCATCTTGGTATTCTTTATAAATTCTTTTTAGCTTATTCCATACATTATTTACAAAACAAGAACTGCAAGAAGTAGTTGAAACATTTTCTTTGAACACCCTATTGTAAATTGTTAGTATTTGTATTTGTTCATCAGGTGTTATTGTTTTATTATCTATTTTTTCTGTAACATAATTATATTCATCTTCTGTAAAACATAAAGGTTGATTATAAGGAAACAAATAATTTAGTTTCTGTTTTCTTTCTTCACACCCACAGTCTTCACCTGCTAACCACTTGGTTATTTTTTTTATTCCTGTAGCTGTAGTAATTTTTTCTACTGTGTCACCCACACCTTTACTTTTTTTGTCATACTTTTTTTTAAAGTTTTTGTAATTTTTCTTTGCCATATCTATTTAATTTTATCATAATCATTATTCTTAAAATCTTCCCAGTCTTCAGATAGTTTTTGTTTTAAGTCTTTTTTTAAATGTTTTAAACTGTTAAATATACTCACCCAACTTATTTTAGTTTCACTTGCAAGTTTTCTTATACTCATGTCTGTTTGGCTGTATAGTTTCCATAATTTTTTATCATACCAATGCCATTTATTAGTAACATTATCTACTAAGTTACATATTTTATGGTATGCTTCATTTTCTTCTACATTATCCATATATGGTATTTGTATATCATATTCACCATTATCAATACTGTATTTTTTTACTTTTTTCTTTTTGTTATAATACTGGTAAAAAAGTGATCTAAGTGTAAAGTACATATAACCCCTGCTTACCTTACCATTTTTTATTACTTTGTTTTCACTTGCATACCTCATAAGTGCTAAATAAGAAAGTTGTACTATATCTTCTGCATAGTTATATTCACCAAAACTGTTAACTATTTTTACCCAGTCATTATGATACTTTGCTACTTTTTCAATCCATTTGTACTTTTCCATTCTACTGTAATACTAACTATAAATAAACAAAATTGTAAAGTATATTCAGTTTCTTCTTCTAATTGTTGGTAAGAATATAAACAGCCAAACATCAAACCAATAATAGGTGCAATACTCACATTACCATCTACTAAATTACTCCAGTACATGGCTGCTGTTGTTAATATTAAAAGTGTTATAACTATATGTATCAAAACACTACTTGTTTTATATTCTTTTTGTTATGTAGTATATCTTGTCCTGCAAACTCAAAACCTACATTGTTTATTTTCATTCTAATTTTTACTGGTTGTTCAAATGGTGTACATCTACCACCTGTTTCTGTTTCCTTAACTTTTAAAACATGCAGGTGTGTGTACATCCATTCAGTAGGGTGTCCTGTATATCTATGTATACAATAGCAATCATTAAACCTATTTCCAAACTTACCCCCACCTTCTATACTTGCCATACCTAAAGGTACAGGTAAATTTTCATATTCATGGCTTTTTGGGTGTGTTCTTCTTAATGCTTCACTATTACCATGACAATTTAAAAACAAACTTATACCCCTTTTCTTTGCAAATAATCTTAATTCAGTAAGTACCATGTAATCATATTCATGCCCACCTAAACTTTTAATATCTTGGGGTTCTTTAGCTAAACTATTGTAAGGATCAATCAAACATAAATTGTAATCCCAAGCATCTTTAATTGCATTTGCTTCTGCTAGTAAATCTTTATAAGTATACAATTCATCTACATCTATAATTTTAAAATAGTCATCACACCAACCTAGTGCAGTTTGTATTTCTATTTCACTTGCCATGCTTATAGGTTTACCCATTTTAAATTCTATAATTTTTCTTACTATAGAATCTACTGTATTTTCAGAACTCCAAATAAGTGTTTTAGTTTTATGCAGTACAGCCCACACAGTTAGTAAGTAAATTGCTACACTTGTTTTACCTACGTTTGCATGGCCTATAAGAAGTGTGGTATTACCATTTAGTTTTAACCTTATGTATTCATCTATTTCAGGTATACCTATTTTTAAACCTTCCTTAACCCTACCAAACTTAATATCTAGTAGTTTGTTTTTTATTTCAGTTGCTCTTATTATCATAAAAAAAGGGGGTAAAAACCCCCTGTAATTAAAATGGTAAATCTACTTCTATATTCCTATCAGGGTTTTGTTCTGTATTGGTAACTTCATTACCAGTTTCTATTTTAAACCCTTTTAGTTTTACAAAGAATCTATCTTTCCACTTGTTACTATTTACATTCATGCTTACAGTAACAGTATCACCTACTTTATATTGGCTTAAACTTTCTATTGCTTTATTCCAAAATTCTACAGGTAATTCTTGTGGGTATTTATCCTTCGTTTCTAGTATCATTGTTTGCACTTGGTTTAACCCTGTATTGCCTTCCAACTTTTGCAAACTGTTTATTTGTTTTATTTGTCCTTCTACTTTGTACATATTTATATTTTTGATAATTCTGTTTCAATTTCTTTACTTACTTTAAACTGGTTTCTAATTTGTTTTACACTACCACCTTGTTTTCTGTATTCTATCATGGCACTATATTCAGGTGTACCCCTATTAAGCCACTTCTTTTGCTCATCAGGTACTTTAGGTAGGTCATCTACTATATTAGTATTTTTTACACCTTCACTTATTACCCAATCTACTATTTGATCTGCCAACTTAAAAGCATCTTCTGTAGTAGCATTACTGTATTTGCAACCTGTATTGCTGCATTGCCCATAAAATTCAAAAGCTGTTTTTATGGAACTTTGTTTTATAATATACATTTGTGTTTTATCCATAATTATTATTTTAAAATTATTAACCAAGTTACAAAAAATTAGTGAATAAAAAAAAAGGGGTACTTTCATACCCCCACATTAAAACAATTATAAATAAGAAACATTAAGTAATATTTTTGACCTTTGTAGTATAGTGGTCAATCATATTCTGTATATCACTTGGTGCAAACTTACAAACTTCTTTACTTTTTTTTAATAAATCTTGTGATAACTTTTTACCAAGTTGTAAACTAAACTCGTATTGTCTTCCCTGTTGGTAAGTATTGCAATACACACATTGAGGTTTAACATTTCTTTCATCCCACCTTGTACATAAATGTCTTCTACTTATAAAATGTCCTGCATGTAGTTGTTTATAGTGTTGCTGTTTACCACAAGTAATACACTTGCAATTTCCATTTTTGTCAGCATTAAACAACCTTACATATATACTAAATATTCTATCAAGTTTTTTAATTAGTTTACTTCTACTAAGTTTTTTTTTAGGCATATATTCCCACTAACCCACCAAAGTTAGTCGTTTTTTTTTACAAAGTCAAGTTTGTTATCTTCCCTGCCCTCTATATGTCTTTCTGTAGTGTTTAGAACCCTTTATTTTGCTTGTTTTGGTCTTGGCATGTACATTTGGTCGTTTTACTTTTTTTCGTGCCTTATAAGTGCTTATTTGCTGTCTTGCCATTATCTTGTTTTGTCCTTGATTTTTTCAAATGTTCTTAAACCACCTAACCCTAACATACCCATTAGTACAGTCATTAAGTGTTCCATCTGTAAAGCAGGGGGTACTTCTTCAGGTTGTAAAGCCCATATAAATAAATCTCTAATTATAAAATTATATGCAAGTGCTATACCACAAACCCAACCAACGAAAGGCCTCCACCCTGCAACAAAAACACTTCTGTGCTTTGCTTCAATTTCATTTATCTTTGTTTGTATTTGTATTAGTTCGTTTGGGTCAAGTTCTTTACCCTTTATAGCTTCTCTTATTTCCCAAGCAAGTGAACCTAAATTAGATTTTTCTTTGTTACCACCTTTTAATAAACCTAACAGTAATTTTATCATGTGTATTTCCTACTAAAGCAGTTTCAGCTATAAAGCCAAATTGCATTTGGTTTAGAATTATCATAATCGACATGCACGAATGACAGGCCAATACCTGCTCTTGTAAATCCAACTTTAATAAGTGCTGTAAGTATTTTTTGTCTTGTAACAGAATCTGTACAGCCAATATCTGCTGCAAGTCCATACATGTGGCTACTTCCCTTACTACTATTTGTTTTGGGTTTGCCACCCACTTTTGCATTGTGGCTTTCTGTTCTATATCCACTATTGATTTTAAATGGTATTCCTGCTTCTGTTCTTGCCCTGTCAAGTAACTGCATAAAATCAGCATCCATATTTTTACCTGAACCTTTAAAGTCAGGGCTATCAAATTCTTCAAGTTTAAAGTTTTTTAGTTCCATTTTTTCTTAAATCATCTATCCAAACTGTACTCATTAAAGATAACTTTTCTATACTATCTTTCTGCATTTCTATTACTAAATTTTCTAAACTATCTTTTTGGCTTACAAGCATATCTACTTTCATTTCAAGTGAACTTATTTTCTTTTTTGCACTTTCAAGTTCATCAGGGTTTCTACCTGTAATAGTTGAAATAATCATGGCTACACTTGCAGCTATCATACCTATTAGCGTGTTTACTATAGAAGCATTTTCTTCAGGTATAGTGTATTCTGTTAAATATACCAGTATGCCTACTATAAGAAAGAATACTAACAATGCACCTGAAAAATGTAATAAGAATCTAAACGTTCCGTTTTTAGGTATCATTTTGTTTTTTGGTATATCTGTATTACTACTAATACTATTGTTAAAATTAAAACAGAAGTTTGTAAGTACATATTAACTTGTGGCATTGAACTAAATACTAATGCAAATGCTGAAATTCCATATGTTCTTAAATCTGTAATCATTATATATAAGGTGTTTTTGTAGCATTGTATTCAGCTAATACTTCTGATGCTGATAATGCTTTGTCAAATATTTTTATCTGTCCGATTTCTCCATCGTGAGAAGGTGAAGTAGTTTGATACCTTCCAAATCTAATTTGTGCAGAATTTTGTGCAAAAGGACCTGAAGTACCATAAGAAGTTGTGCCATCGGCTGAACCATTTAAATATATCGTAGCAGAAGTTTCTTTTACATATACAAATGATAAATGGTAATAAGTGCCTGTAGATAAATCTGTTAATGAACGTAAAAAAATTGGTGTACCGTTACTTGTATCAAACATCTGCCATAAAATAGTGCTTCTTGATGCTTGACTTTGTACAAGTGTACCAAATTGTCCACTTGGATTACCTAAATATTTAGTCCAAATATAATTTTGGTCTGATAAATCGTGAAATTCGATATACATACTTAAAGTGAAATCTCTATCCCCTAAAGTTGTATAAGCTACATCTACATAATTTGTAGAGCCATTAAAATCAAAATAAGAAGGAGTAGAGCCACCTTGAAATGTTGCCCCTTGTATATCTCCATTTATACCATTAGGATAATCATTTTTTGTAGCTAAATAGTTTTGTGCTACTTGGGCTGAATTTAAAGATCTATTATATAATCTGTACTGTCCTATTTTAATATTTGCTTCAAAACTTCCTAATCTATGCCCTATATCAATGTCATCTGTACCACCTGTTCTTGTGCCTTGATTTGGTGTACTTTCTGAAGCTGATTCTAAACCATTTATATAGATTTTCATTGTATCTGCTGAATCATCATACGTAGCAACTATATGTTGCCAAATTCCAGTTGACAAAGTATCTGTTGTTGTTAAATCTTGATTTGAAGAACCTCCACCACTTGATGTGCCAACAATCCACCTTAATACACCACCTGTATCAAATCTTAAATCCCATTTAAAATCACTACCACTTGTATATAAAGTTGATAACATTTCATCTGCTGCAATCGAAATAGGCTCTATCCACATTTCAACAGAAAAAGCAGTAGCATTTTGGAAACTACTATTAGATGATATAGTCATATTGTCATCACTACCATCTAAAACCAACCAGTTACCTAATTCTTTATCGTAGTAATCAGATAATGTAGAACTAAATCCAACACTACTACCTATTGTTGCATTATTACTATTTGCTTTATCTGACCAAGTTGTAGCAGAAACTGTTGTATCATCAGCAGCATCTAAATGTATAGCTAAATCTGTGGAATAAATAGAACTAAAACTTAAAAAACAATCTGCTCTAAAGTTTTGTGCTATTTCTGAATCTGTTAAAGCTGTTTTGTAATACCTTGCTACTGCTATTTTTCCTGTAAAGAAATTGGTAGTTCCGTTAGACCCAAGATAAATTTCTCCATCTGTGCTTGTATTGGCATTATCTGTTCGTGCTGTTGTTTGTTTTAGTGTTCCATTGACATATCCTTTTACGTTAGAGCCATCAAAAGTAAAAGCTATATGACTCCACTCGCCTTGAGTAAATCCACCTAAACTTTCTAAAGTTGTAACTGAACTTCCGTAAACGTAAATAAAAACATTAGAGCTGCTTCTCCATATAATAAATTGATGGTCAGCTCCTGCCGTTCCATTATTTTGATAAAATATATATTCTGTGCCACTTACACTATCAGCATTAAACCACACCTCAGCCGAAAAATTATTTGCATTATTTGAAAGGTCAGTATCTGCACCTACTTCTACTTCATCATTAGTGCCATCAAAAGTAAAATACCCTCTTGTATCGCTTCCAAAAGTAGCACCATCTATTGTACCATTGTTTCCATCGCTGCTTAAATCTGTCCAAGTTGTACCACTACCACCATACGAAGTTGTATCACTTGCATTTAGGTGTAAAACTAAATCTGTACCCTTGTCTATTAAAGGTACATTTAAATCGTGGTTGGCTATATCAAACCAAGTACCACTACCATTTCCTGTATTAGCACCACCACTTTCTATACTATCTTCATCGTTAGCATCTAAGTGTAACACTAATCCTTGAGCTGCATCTGCATCCCCTGCTGATACTGCTGCATCTTGTGAAAATATCCTTCTGTTAGTTGGCATTATAAAGTTGTATCGTAGTTAAACACATCTACTTTTTTAGTAAGTGCTTTAATCTCGCTTTCTTTTGTATCTACTGAACTTCTTATATTATCTCTTTCTGTTTCTATAGCATCAGGTATTGCAGTACCTTTTTCTGCTTTTCTTGTTACATACCAATCAGTAGAACTTAATTTATTGTAAGCTGCACTTTTTAATTCTGCTTTCTTTTTTGTTTTTAGTTCTGCAAGTGTTTCACTAAATGTTTTAGTTTTTACATCATAAATAAATACTGTTCTTTTTTCACCATCCACACCTTCATAATCATCTATGGTATGTAGGTTGCTTATGTATTGGGTTTTACTATCGTAACTTGGTGTTATAATATCATAAAAACCTGCACTTTCGTGTACACTCGTATCTAACTTATCAAATCCTACTATTGTATTTCCAAAACTACTTGGTAACTTTGGGTACTTTATTATTTTACCTTTTACTATTCTTGCTTTCATATTATGGTGTTGTATCTGTATCGTAACTATTAATTGTATAATTTACTACTGAACCCCCAACACTATCTTCCTTTGCACATATTAAAGTAATATGATTTTTTTTACTTTGGTCAATACTTGTTGTGCCAACTTTGTTAAAAGCTGTTGTTCCCAATCCAGTTCCTGCTACTAATGTAATGGCTGCACTTGACAATGTACCATCTAATACTAAATCTATTACCTGATTTTGTTTTAAGTTGTCAATAGTTATATTTGCAGTTCCAATGTTCCCTGTACAAAAGAAAACACTACCTGCTGAACAGTCAATTGTAAAGTTACCTGTATCTGTTTTATCTACTCTATTTGCAAATCTATTTGCTAATTCATCGTGATCTACTGCATTGTCAGCTAACATTGAATTTTCTACTGAACCTGCTTGTATTGTTGCTGCACCTGAACTTATTGCTACATCACCTGTAACTGATAGTGTAGTACCATTACCCAATAAAGAATATAATTCAGTATGGTTATCGTTTAGAAAACCAAAAGCATCCCTAATAGGTGTACCATCACCTTGATTTGGAGTTCCTAAATCTACTTGTTTTTTCGCCATATTATATTTTTTTTATAGTGTTATTTCTGTTTGGTCAGCAGTTAATGTAAGTGAATCAGCCCTTTGTACTAATGTATCTACAGTAAATGCTTTAGTTTCTATTAAACTACCTGTTAATGGCAATAAAAAACATTCAGGTGAACTAAAACTCGGTATGCTTTCTGCTATGGTGTTATCTTCATCACCAAATTCTGTAAAGCAATATATTCTACCCCAGTTTATTGTGTTTGCCATATTTATACAATAAATTTTGTTGGTTTTTGTTATATACTTTTTTGTTTAAGTACTCTGTAAGTTTCTTAATGTTATTTTCTTTTGCTTTATACTTCATAATACCCAACCTTCAAAACTTGCATCTTTATCAGGGTGTACATCTTCATTTGTTGAAGTGTAGTATTCAGGAAATTTACTTGGTGCATTAAAACTTAAATAATCTATCAACCTGTTTGTATAATATTGTGCTGTATTTCTTTCTTTTTCTAAAAGATAATCTACTTCTTCTTTAGAAGCATTTTCTGCATTTTCACTATTGTGTTTAAATACACCTTTGTTTGCTATAGTATAAGCACTAAATGGTAACAGTTCTACCATACACCAATGTATAAGGCAAGGTTTTACATATTCGTTTACTAATGTTTGGTAATCACCAGTAAGTGTACCTGCTACAATTTTTGCTTGTATGCTTTCTAGTAAATCTGTACCTAAATAGTTTTCTATATGTTTATCTTGTGCAATTTTTACATACTGTATAAACTTATCTGTATCTATATTACCTGATAGTGAAGTAAATTTTACTACATCTTTTCTTGTTATTAATAGTGCTTCTGCCATTATCCTTTATAGTTTGGGTGGTGTCCTTTGTCACCTCTTGTTATATTTGCTTGTGCTACTTCTTTGGGGTTTTTGGGTAGTTTAAAACCTTGTTTTACAGCTTGATTTACATTTACAAACTTTGTGTTAGCAAGTGCATTACCTTTATAGGGTGTGCCATCTTTTTTTAATTTCTTTTTGTAAATTCTTCTTTCCCAAATGTGATGACAATTAACCCCACCTTGCCACTTGAACAAAGAATAGTTTTGCCCATTGTGTCCATGCTGCTTATTTACACCCCTAAAACTCATTTGTGCAATATCTTCTTTTCTATATAGTTTACCTGTACTTAACATTCTTCTACAAAATGGTCTAGTTTCACCTTTTGCTTGTCTTTTTGTGCCTTTCACATACTTGTACCTAACCTTAAATAAATCATTATCTTGGCTAGAATCTTGTTTTGCTGATAACTTTAAACCATTTAAATAATTTTCTACATTAAAATCTTCAGGTTCATCTTCTGTAGTATCTGTATCTAATAATTCATAGTTTTCTAAATCTTCTATTTCACCTAATTGGTCTATTAGTGTAAATAATTCATCACCATCATCATCACTTAAAAAAGGTCTTTCATCTTTTGCAAGTTCTTCTTCTGAATACATGCTTTTCTTCTTTACACATTTACCATTTTTATCTTTAACAAATCCTTTTGGACATTTTTTTAGATCATCTTTTATATGTTTTTCACAAGGCATATACCAAGTCCTTGTGTTACCATCCACATCTATATATTCATGTGTGTGTATTCCTTCACACCCTATATTTGTAGCCATTTCTTCAGCTTTTTCAGGTGTGCTATATGCTAACCTATCATCTATAATAGCAAAATCTTTATCTACTACCTGACTAACTAACTTCACACCAGTTTCTTCTTCTTTAGCTTCTTGTGTTACTGCGTTATCTGTATCAATAAATTCTAAAGGTTGCAAGGTTCTAAAGTAAAGTTTTAAACTTATTTCATTAACTGCTAAAATATGGTTTATACATTCTATAATTTGATCTTGGTAAGGTTTTATGGTTATGTTGTTAAACAACAAACTAGCAGTTTTAATTTCATCTGCATTATTACCTAAACCACTATTACCATCCCTTACACCTAAAAGTAATGGGCTTGTTACTCTATGCCCCATAATTATTTTTCTAATACACTCATTAGCTAAATATTCATAGTGTGCAGGTGCATCATCTAGTGGTATATCATCAACAGTAGTTTTACTTTCTGCATTGTTATTAAATGCTACAATTACCTTTTCACCTCTGCTACCTGTAAGTTTATTCATGACCTCA
>Ga0098043_1000927_pt1 | contig 10549 bp, 13 predicted proteins | sample 9B_taG_FD_92581 | JGI IMG/M metagenome (GOLD analysis project Ga0098043, IMG submission 92581) | Marine viral communities from the Subarctic Pacific Ocean - 9B_ETSP_OMZ_AT15188_CsCl metaG | ecosystem: Environmental > Aquatic > Marine > Oceanic | place: Subarctic Pacific Ocean | collected 2015-01-10 | reverse complement strand
TCTGTTAATGAGCCAGATCATGGCAGATCAACAAGTGATAGAGTTAGATTTAGAGACGCAACTGTTGTTGGTGGAGTGGCGGCTGCAACAATAAACGATGCAGCAGGATACGTAATTACTAAAATTAACGATGATAATTATACCTTTGCAACAGGCACAACATCTAGTATAACTGAAACAGGAGGAGGTGGTTCTGCATCTGCAGGACCGGTAACAGTAACAGCATGATTAAATGGATTAAAAATTTATTTTGTAAAATAATTGGTATTAAACAATGTCAATGTCCAGAAGATGAGCACATAAAATTATATACAGAAGTTCCAGAACCAGAAACTCCCATATATACAGATATTGATGGTAAAGCAGTAAAATGTGGAACACACAATAGATACAAAAAAAGTTGTCCTATTTGTAAAGAAGTAGCGGGGCAGATATAATGGCAGGATTAAGTGCATCAGGATTAAAAACACAAATCAGAAGTTACACTGAAACAGACTCAAATGTTTTAACAGATGCTGTTTTAGAAAATATAATTTTAAACGCACAATATAGAATTTTTAGAGATGTGCCCATTGACGCCGATAGAAAGCAACAAGATGGTAATTTAGTAACTGGTCAGTCGACTATTAACGCTCCAGCAGGAGCTGTTTTTATTAGAGCCATACAAGTGTATGATTCAACATCAGCTGTAACCGGAGCAAATGTTTTTTTAGAAAAAAAAGATATTTCATATTTACAAGAATATGTATCATCGACAGAAACAGCAAAAAGAGGGCAGCCTAAATATTACGCTATGTTTGGTGGAGCCACTGGAGAATCAGACACTACTTCTGGAAGGATGATGTTTGCTCCTGTTCCTGACACAACATATAAATATAGAGTTCATTTTAATGTTGCACCAGCTCTTTTAGAAAACAATGATACTAATTATATTAGTCTTAATTTTCCAAATGGTTTATTATATTGCTGTTTATCAGAGGCATACGGCTTTTTAAAAGGTCCGATAGATATGTTGACACTATATGAAAATAAGTATAAACAAGAGGTACAGAAGTTTGCTAACGAGCAAGTTGGTAGAAGACGAAGAGATGACTATACTGATGGCGCTGTTCGTATTCCAGTAACCTCAGCAAACCCGTAGGAGAATAAATTATGGCAATAACATCGGCAATTTGTAATAGTTTCAAACAAGAAATATTAGTTGGCACACACAATCTTACTGCATCAAGTGGTAATACTTTTAAAATAGCTTTATATACAAGTTCAGCAACTTTAAATAAATCAACAACTGCCTATTCAACATCAAATGAAATTTCAAATACATCAGGATCTGCATACACTGCAGGTGGGGCGACTCTTACGAGTGTGACTCCAACTTTAGATTCAGATACTGCGGTATGTGATTTTTCAGATGTTAGTTTTACATCTGCATCTTTTACGGCAAATGGTGCATTAATTTATAACGATACACAGTCAGACAAAGCTGTTGCAGTTATCGCTTTTGGTGGTGATAAAACTGTTACAAGTGGAACTTTTACGATTCAATTTCCAACAGCAGACGCATCTAACGCTATTATCAGGATAGCATAAGGAGGGACTCCTTATGTCCGAAACATCAATATGGGGTGGAGATAGTCCCTCAGTTGCATGGAATGAAAATTCTTGGCAATCCAATACAATAACAGTTCAAGTAACCGGTGTTTCAGCTACAAGTTCAATTGGTGATTTAAAATCTTTTAATGTAGAAGGTTGGGGTAGACAAGAATATGGTAACTCTGCTTGGGGAGTAGAGTATTCAGTTGAACCTACAGGAGTTTCTGCAACGACCTCAGTAGGAACACCAACAGCTGCTGAATTTTTAACTGTAGAATTAACGGGTGTTTCGGCAACTTCCTCTGTTGGTGAATTATCTCCAGCAGATGTAGTAGGTGTATCGGGTCAATCAATGACTTCTACGTTAGGTACATTAACAAGTGTGGGTACACTTGTAGGCTGGGGTAGAAATGGTTGGGGTGAAGAACCTTATGGTGATTCTGTAAATAAAGTTATAGTTCCTGTAATAGGTGATCAAATGGCCACAAGTGTGGGATCATTATCTCCTGCAGATGTAATGGGATTAACAGGAGTTTCTGCAACTACAAGCACTGGATCCCCTACAATAATTGGTAGCGTAACAATTGTTCCAACAGGAGTTTCTGCAACATCATCTGTTGGATCTATTTCTCCTGCAGATGTAATGGGACTAACAGGAGTTTCTGCAACATCATCTGTTGGATCTATTTCTCCAGCTGATGTAATGGGAGTGACAGGAGTTTCTGCAACAACAAGTGTTGGTGAGATTGGTATTTCATCAAATCCAGTTGTAGTTCCAACAGGTCAATCAGCTACAACTAGTGTAGGGTCATTATCTCCAGCTGATGTTATGGGACTAACAGGAATTGCTGCAACATCTAGTGTAGGATCAATAACTCCTGCAGATGTAATGGGATTAACTGGTCAATCAGCTACAGCCTCTGTTGCTGCATTTGGCACTGCCACAGGTTTTGGTATTCAAGCTTATTCTAACGTTGACACAGGTTCAAATTCTTCGTATACAAACGTTGCAACTGGGTCAAATACAAGTTATTCAGATGTTGCAACTGGATCAAATACAAGCTATAGTGACGCTGCATAGGAGATAAAATATGGCATCAACATTTACACCTCTTGGTGTTGAACTTCAAGCAACTGGTGAAAACGCCGGTACATGGGGGACAAAAACTAATACAAATTTACAACTTATCGAACAAATAGTTGGTGGATTTACAACGCAAGCTGTATCAGACTCTGGTGATACAACACTTTCAGTTTCTGATGGATCAACTGGTGCAACTCTAGCACACAGAGTTATAGAATTTACAGGATCATTAACAGGGTCAAGAAACGTTACAATCCCACTCGATGTTCAAACTTTTTACGTATTAAAAAATTCAACGAGTGGATCACAAAATGTAGTATTTAAATATGTATCAGGATCAGGAGATAGTATAACTCTTGCTCCAGGTGCAGTCAAAATGGTTTATGCTACAGCGAATGATGCCAATAACCCAGATATCGATGATACAGGATTTATAACTGCATCATCCACAGATACTTTAACAAATAAAACTTTAACAGCTCCAAAAATTGCAGACGCAGGTTTCATTGCAGATGCAAATGGAAACGAACAAATTATTTTTCAAACAACATCTTCAGCAGTAAACGAGTTAGAAGTAACTAATGGTGCAACAGGAGACCCACCGATTCTAGGTGCGAGTGGAGAAACTAATGTTGATGTTCACATTAAACCAAAAGGCACTGGAGAAACTAGAATTGGAACTGGAGCAGCGGCTGCAACTTTAACAACTTCTGGCACACACGATCTTGTTTTAGATACAAATTCAGGAACTAACTCAGGTTCAATTACGATAACTGACGGAGCAGATGGAAATATTAATATCGCACCAAACGGAAATGGTGTTGTTCAAGCAGGTGGTTCAGCGGTAAAAGTTGCAGGTAAAGAAACTATATGGGTTCCAGCAGTTGCAATGTATCCAAATACGACAAGTGGTTGTGCAGATTTAGCACAAGTTGAATTAGGTAATGGACCAGAATTAAAAACTTTAGATTTTGATAAAGATTCAGATGAATTTGCACAGTTTGCTGTTGCTTTTCCTAAATCATGGAATGAAGGCACAATAACTTTTCAAGCTTATTTTACAGCAGACTCTACAAACACAGGAACTGTGTCTTGGGCATTAGGTGGTGTGGCTTTCGCAGATAATGATAGTATTAATACTGCATTTGGAACTGCGGTTGCACCAACAGCAAAAGCTCACAGCGGGACAGCGAATGATTTAGATGTTACAGCAGAAAGTGGAGCAGTGACAATAGCAGGTTCACCTAGCACAGATGAGGAAGTGTTCTTTCAAATACAAAGAGATGTATCAGAGGATAGTTTAACTGCTGATGCAAAATTATTAGGTATTAAATTATTCTTCACTACTGATGCTGCTAACGACGCGTAAGGAAATAGAATATGAAACACAGAGATAAAGAGATTCAACCTCTAACAATCGGAAAAAATACATCAAATATAAACAATCGTAGGGGTAAATCTTTTGGATATCAAGTTTTAGGTTTTGGTTCTGGTGGTAAAGCACCTTTATTTACTATCGCTTGTGGTGGTACAGTAACCACTTCTGGAAATTTTAAAATTCATACTTTTACAAACCCAGGTACTTTTACAGTTTCACAAGTAGGTGATGTAGATCAAGTAAGTTACCTCGTTGTTGCTGGTGGCGGCGGTGGAGGCGGCTGTCAAGGAGGAGGAGGCGGCGGAGCTGGTGGCTATCGAGAGGCTAAAGCTTCAAACGACTGTTATTCTGCTTCCCCTTTATGTGGAGCTAGTGGTAATTCCGTATCTGTTACTGCAGCAAGTTTTCCAATTACAGTTGGTAATGGCGGTGGTGGTGGACCACCATCTGGTAATGGTACTAAGGGTAATAATTCAGTTTTTTCAACAAAAACATCCACAGGTGGTGGTCCTGGTGGCCGAGGTGGTGGACTCCCTGCAAGTAATGCGGGAGGAACCGGAGGATCCGGAGGTGGTGGTGGCGGAAGAGCCGAACCTGGTGGATCAGGAAATCAAGGAGGTTTTAGTCCTGCAGAAGGTAATGATGGAGGTGCCTCAAGACCTGCTCCATCCCCACAATTTGATTTTGGTGGAGGTGGTGGAGGAGCCACACAGGCAGGAGCAAATGGAGCTTGTGGTAATGCTGGAGACGGTGGTGATGGTGCAACCTCATCAATTAACGCATCAGCAGTAGCAAGAGCTGGTGGTGGTGGAGGCGGAGCTGAACCAAACCCTACAGCTACTTCAGGACAAGGTGGAACAGGTGGTGGCGGACCAGGTGGTCCAAACCCTGCACCAGGAGGAACTGCTAATACAGGTGGTGGTGGCGGAGGCCGATCAGGTCCAGGAGCTAGTGGTAGTGGCGGAGCTGGTGGTTCTGGTATTGTTATAATAAGGTATAAGTTTCAATAGGAATTAATATGGCAAGTTTTGCAAAAATAGATGAAAATAATGAAGTCCTTACAGTGTTAACTATGGACAATGAAGAAATGAAAGATGCCAATGGTAATGAGATAGAGGCTAAAGGTCAAGAGTGGTTAGAAACACATAATAATTGGCCTGCAAGTATGTGGATTCAAACTTCATACAATACACAAGGAAATCAACATAAACTTGGTGGTTCACCTTTTAGAGGAAACTATGCAGGTATTGGTTATATTTGGGATTCAGAAAATAATATTTTTTGGCCACCAAAACCTTTTAACTCTTGGCAAAAAAATACAACAACTGCAGAGTGGGATCCACCAATACCTAAACCAGATTTAACAAGCGAGCAACAATCTCAAAACGAAGCAGACACTCATGAGTGGTGGTATACATGGGACGAAAATGTTCATAACTCCGATAACACACAAGGTTGGGTGTTAGAAAATTTACTAGCATAATTTATTTATATTGACATCGTAGTATCATTATTTTATATTAAAGATGGTATGCATAAGAAAGTATTAAGTGAAATTCCATTAATTTATGGTAACGTTTCAATGCCAAAAGGTTTTGAAATTAACCATGATAAATTACTTGGTGATAATTTAGAATCATTATATTTAAAAAAAGATTTTCCCTTTTCGAAAACGTGGGATATGTTGAATACTTACATCATAGAACATGTTCGATTAAAATTTGATTATGGTCTTGAAAATATAAAAACATGGGGCGATGTCTATCAACCCTTTGAAAAAACGTTTCCTATTTTAGATGCAAACCCATTAGATTTAATAAATTCATCTGATTTTACTTGTTTATACGGAGTTAAAGTTGATAAATGTTTTATACGGATACACTATGATGATAATAGAAAAAAAAATAGAAGTTGGGATATAGAATTAAAAAACAATATGTTTATGATTTTTCCATCAACAAATACATATACTATTTCAAATAATCAAAACCATTCTTTAAATTATATTCACACTATACTTTATGAACTTAAATAACCATTATTGTTATTTTAAGTCTGCGTTACCTCCTAGACTTTGTGATGATATAATCAAACATGGTTTATCACACAAAGAAACTTTAGGTAAAACAGGTGATTTTGATAATAAAAAATTATCAAAAAATGATGTTAATGATTTAAAAAGAAAAAGAAATTCTAATATAGTTTGGTTAAATGACCCTTGGATTTACAAGGAACTTCAACCTTACATACATAAAGCAAATAAAACAGCTGGTTGGAATTTTCAATGGGACATGAGTGAAAGTATGCAATTTACAAAATATAAATTAAATCAATATTACGATTGGCACTGTGATAGTTGGAATAAGCCTTATGAACAAGAAGGACCACAAAAAGGCAAAATTAGAAAGTTGTCAATGACTTGTCAATTAACAGATGGATCAGAATATGAAGGAGGTGAGTTAGAGTTTGATTACAGAAACTATGATCCTCATATGAGAAATGAAGCTCAACATTTAAAACAAGTTAAAGAAATACTTTCTAAAGGGTCTATTATTGTATTTCCTTCATTTGTTTGGCATAGAGTAAAACCAGTAACGAAAGGAACGAGATATTCAATAGTCATGTGGAACTTAGGATATCCTTTTAAATAATATGGACATATTAGAACATTTTAAAACACCTATATGGATTGAAAACAAACCAGAGTTTGTAGAATCTTTAAATAAAGCCTCTAATAAATACATTACAAAAGCTAAAAATAAAAATAAAAAACATATTAAAAAGTATGGGGATTTTGGATTATCACATCATTCAACACAATTAACAAGAGATAATAATTTTTTAGATTTTAGAAATTATGTTGGTCAAAAATCTTGGGAGTTTTTAGATTGGCAGGGATATGACATGGAAAAATATCAAACTATGTTTAGTGAAATGTGGGTGCAAGAATTTTCAAAAAAAGGTGGGGGTCATCACTCTTCACACATTCATTGGAATCAACATGTATCAGGATTTTATTTTTTAAAATCTTCGGATAAAACATCTTTTCCAATATTTCATGATCCAAGAACAGGTGCCAGAGCAACTAAGTTAAATTTAAAACCTGATATTAATATAAGTCATGGAACTGAATTAGTTCATATTAAAGTTCAACCAGGAATATTAATTATTTTTCCTGGTTATTTAGAACATGAATTTGCAGTGGATTATGGTATAGAGCCTTTTAGATTTATTCACTGGAATATTCAAGCAATACCAAAAGGTATGGCTAAAGATGTTTAAAAAGAAAAAGTATACAATTATTCGTCAAGCAGTCTCAAAAGATTTAGCAACTTTTATTGCTAATTATTTTTTAATGAAAAAACAAGTTTTGGATACTTGTATAAAACAAAGATATATATCTCCCTTTGAAACTTTATTAGGAAGTTATGACGATGAACAAATTCCAAACACATATTCACATTATGCAGACATTGCTATGGAAACTTTAATGTTAAAATGCCAACCACAAATGGAAAAAATTACAGAACTAAAATTATATCCTGCATATAGTTACGCAAGAATTTATAAAAAAGGTGACGAACTTAAAAGACACAAAGATAGATTTAGTTGTGAGATATCTACAACTATGAATTTAGGAGGTGATGATTGGCCAATATATTTGGAACCATCAGGTAAAAAAGGAATGAAGGGTGTTAAAGTAGATCTTAAACAAGGGGACATGTTAGTTTACTCTGGATGTGAATTAGAACATTGGAGAGAAAAATTTAAAGGTAAAGAATGCGTGCAAGTTTTTTTACATTACAATAATCGTAAAACATCAGGAGCAAAAGAAAATATGTTTGACAAACGTCCACACTTAGGTCTTCCAAGTTGGTTTAAAGATAAACGAGTTTAGTCTTATGATGGGTGCAGTGATACCACCACATACCACTTCACTGCATCCTTCATAATACTAAAATAAAATTATGGATATAGTAGACAACTTTTTATCAAAGAAAGATTTTAAAAAAATTAAAGATATTTTTTTATCTGGGGATTTACCTTACTATTTTAATAATTGTGTTACTTTTAAAAATGATGGGTATTTTTATTTTACACATGATTTATATAAAGATAATATTGTAACTAGTAATCATTTTTATTTAGTTGAACCATTAATAAAAAAATTAAATATTTTATTTTTAAGAAGAGTAAAAATAAATTGCTATACAAGAGATAGTAAATTAATTAGACACAGAGAACATCAAGATTTATTAGTGCCTCATCAAGGAGCAATATTTTCTTTGAACACTTGTAATGGAGGGACTTATATTAAAAATAAATTTATAGAATCTAAAGAAAATAGAATAATTTTATTTGACCCATCTATTAAACACTCTAGTACAAATTGCACTGATGAACAAGCTAGATTTAATATAAACATTAATTGGAAGTAATGATTGATTTTAATTTTCCTATTTTAAAAAGTAAATTTAAGAAACACTCAAAACTAAAACAAAGTTTATTAGATTTAATTAATACTCAAGAAACGGGTTCTTTAAAACAATTTGATTCTTATTATGACGATAGTATTTCAAGAGTAGATTGGGACAGAAGATCAGATTTTCAAAGAGAATGGGTGAAATTAATAAATGAAGATTTAATAAATAATTTTGATAATCAGGTTAAAAAAATAGGTTTAAAAAATATAAGACTTATTCATTTATGGTTTCAACAATATTTTAAAGGAGATACTCATGGTTGGCATGTGCATGGTAACAATTTTACCGGAGTCTATTATTTAGAATTTAGTAAATGTGCACCACGCACACAAATAATAGAACCCATATCTAAACGGTTGATAGAAATAGAAGCAAAAGAAGGAGAGATTGTAATTTTTCCAAGTGTATATATACATAGGGCGTCTAAATCAAAATCTAAAAAAAGAAAAACCATTATCTCATTTAACTTTGAATGTGATTTAATTGATGATTCTTATTTAAAAAAAATAAAAAAATTATATAAATAAGCAATAAATTTGATATACATTGATATACTATGTTACAAAAAATAGGATTTCAACCAGGTATTAATAAACAGATTACTCCCACAGGAGCCGAAGGTCAATGGGTTGACTGTGATAATGTGAGATTTAGGTATGGTATACCAGAAAAGATAGGTGGTTGGAATCAGTTAGGTGGCACAGGAGCCAATGAATTAACAGGTGCAGGTAGAGGACTTCATCATTTTATTAATAGCTTATCAAGAAAATATGCAATCATTGGCACGAACAGAATTTTATATGCTTTTTCTGGAGGTGTATTTTATGACATACACCCTATTGAATCAACTACAACTCTTACAAATGCATTCACTACTACTAACGGATCACCAACTGTCACAATAACATTTAGCACTGCACACGGGATGAACCCTGGTGATATTATGTTAATGGATAATTTTACAGCGATAACTAATTCTAATTTTGGTGCGTCTGATTTTGATAATAAAAAATTCATGGTAGTTACAGCACCGACAAATACAACTTTAACAATTACAATGCCCTCTAATGAATCTGGTTCTGGCGCTACAACATCAGGTGGTATTAGAATACAAAAGTATTACACTGTTGGACCTGCTGTTCAAGCAAAAGGATTTGGTTGGGGATTAGGATCTTGGGGTGGAGAAGATACATCTGCAATCACTACAACTTTAAATGGAGCGTTGTTAGATGATACTGCAGGAACAGGTGGATCAGGAACTTCTATTACTTTAACAGATGCCTCTCAATTTCCATCTTCAGGTACAAATTTTATTCAAGTTGGAAATGAAGAAATTTCTTACACGGGTGTTTCTAATAATGATTTAACTGGTATAACTAGAGCGGTCAGAAACTCTACAAGATCTTCACACTCCGATGGTGCTACAGTGACTAACTCATCTGATTATGTTGCATGGGGTGAGGCTGCATCAGGGGACTTGGTTCTTGAACCAGGTATGTGGTCATTAGATAATTTTGGAGATAAGGCTATATGTTTAATTCATGATGGTCCTGTTTTTTCTTGGGACTCTAGTTTATCAAATGCAACAGAGACAAGAGCAACAATTATAACTGGAGCTCCAACTGCATCAAGACACATGTTAGTGTCAACACCGGATAGACACTTAGTATTTTTTGGAACAGAGACAACTATTGGAGATACATCAACACAGGATGATATGTTTATTAGATTCTCTGATCAAGAAGATATAAATACTTATACACCTACAGCAACTAATACAGCTGGTACACAAAGACTGGCCGACGGATCACAGATCAGAGGAGCTATCAGAGGTAGGGATGCAATTTATGTTTGGACAGATACAGCGTTATTTACACAACGTTTTGTTGGTCAACCATTTACGTTTGCGTTTGCACAAGTTGGAACTAACTGTGGACTTGTTGGACAGAACGCATGTGTTGAAGTTGATGGTTCTGCATATTGGTTATCTGAAAATGGTTTTTTTAGATA
>Ga0098043_1000926_pt1 | contig 10554 bp, 6 predicted proteins | sample 9B_taG_FD_92581 | JGI IMG/M metagenome (GOLD analysis project Ga0098043, IMG submission 92581) | Marine viral communities from the Subarctic Pacific Ocean - 9B_ETSP_OMZ_AT15188_CsCl metaG | ecosystem: Environmental > Aquatic > Marine > Oceanic | place: Subarctic Pacific Ocean | collected 2015-01-10 | reverse complement strand
TGAGATAGCACTAGCAACTGTAGATATGTTTGAGTTTGCAGAGGCTACTGTAGATACAGCAGAACTAATACCTGCTACTGTGGTTACGTTACTTGATATTCCTGCAACTGTTGTGATGTTGCTACTAATACCAGCTACAGTATTGATGTTAGTTGCATTTCCTGCGACACTTGTAACATTGCTTGAGATACCTGCGACTGTGCTTATATCACTTGCAATACCTGCTAGTGTATTCAGATTAGCTGTTGTTGGCCCAAGCTCTAGTGATGTGCCATTGCTGTCGTAAGCTATAACCTTGCTTGCATTATTTGAGGCTGTATCATCATAAGGAAACTGTAGTGGCCCAGAAGTACCTGTGCCTGTAACTGTACGTCTTGTTGATGCTTTGAGTTGTATGGACCTGTCCATCATCTCTTTCAGCTGTTGTTGTCTTATGACTACGTTGTCAAACTCTGTCTCTAGTGTAGCTGGTTGATTAACAGAACCTGTAGAAAAAACTGTGGTTCTTGATAGTGGTTGGTCTCCTATGATAGTAATGACATCCCCACTTGTTGGACTATGATCTGTCCCACCACTCCCAGAGGTATCTATAAATGTGATAGAGCCTGTACCATCTGCATTGAGAGTTGTATTGTAGTGTGTGCTTTCTGTCTGTAGTGTGTCGTTTCTAAATACCTGTATTTCACTTGCTGCATTGACCTGGAAGTTAAATGTGTATGGTCCATCTTGCCCAGTCGATGTAGACTGTACTCTTCTTGCTACTTCATTTATGTCAAAACTTGCCATCAGTTACTCCTACTTGTTCGCTATTCTTCTAGCTAAATCAGCACCACCTTCGCCACGCACTAGTTCGTTGACAGCACGATCAGTTATCTGTTTATAAATATTCTCTAAAACATCTTGCTTGCCATTAAAGTTTTCGCTCTTGCTTGGCAATCTTCTAAATTCACCATCAGCTACCAATTTATCTAATGCCTCTGATAAAGTCAACTCTTGCCCATCAAACATGTCTCTGTCAGCGAAGTCTTTATATACAATTTTAGTGCCTGACATTATATCTCTATATTTTAAATACTCTGATGCCTCAAGTCGCACACCAAGTTTTCGTCTAATGTGGTAATTTGTTAATATTGTGTTAGGTGATTCTAAATTGTTTTTTGCAAAATACAGTAATGTTTCATCTTTGCGTGGTGTGAACTGACTTAGCATTTCACTTTGATTTTCAATACCAAAAAAGTTTTCTATTCCTTGAACCATGTTTCTTGTTAGTGAGTATTCTGTTTGTATTGGTTCTCCACGATAATTAACTATACCAACTTTACCACTCTCTACATAAGGACCAAGTATAGTATCTTCTAAGCCTGGTATACCATTTAAGGTTGTACTTGTCATATTGTAAAGAGTTGTTTCTGCTTGGTCCAAATCAATTCCCAATATATCTTCTGCACTTTGGACCCACTCTGCATCATACTCTGGTGGTATGTTTACATAGCTTTGTGGGTCAAAGGATCGTTCAATAAACTTCAACATACTAGGAGAGGTTGTGATTCCACCTATACTTTGTTGAGCCACGTTTCCTCCATACTCATCACCAGCCTGTAGTATTAACGATGTTGCACGATCTACCTTATCTTCATATACTGCAATTTTTGCAAGATCGTCTGTTATTGTCAAAATAGGTTGTATAAAAGCACTAGTCTCTACATAAGGAGCAAGTATCATAGAAGAGTTAGAAATCCAAGTAGCCATATTCTCTTGATAGTTTTCATCGTATTGTGGGTCACTCATTTGAGTCAGCAATCCAAGATTTGCCCCTAATGCTAAAGGTATTGAAAATGGCATAGCTAGTTCATAGCTCATAACTTTTCTCCATGGCTCATTTACATTGTCCCTATGAAAGAATCCATAGTTTGATAAATTATTTGCTGCCCAAAAATCTTTGCCTTTTTGTGTTGGTGGATTAGACCCTGTGATACAAAATGTAGCATTTGGTGTTTCTAAGCCACACGCTAGTTCAGCAGTAGCAATAACAGTATTGACTGCTATATATTGTTTTGCTAAAGCGTTTGCTCGTCTTGAGCCACCAGCAGCCAAGTCATCACGCATTCTTTTTGTTAAGAAACCAGCCCCAGGTGTTAGCTCAACGGACTGTCTCATCATCTCGCTAAAGACCCTTCTCATTGGTATTAGCCATTTTACTGCTGGATTGTTTAGCAAATTTGAGTTTCTTTGTAACCACCTTGTAATCCTAGTATCTGGCTCTGTCCCAACTACAAACCTATCTTGCCCAGCAATATCTAAAGCCTTGCCTGCACCATCAATATCCTCTGGATCAAAGTCAGTAAGTGTTTTTATAAACACTCTTTGTGCATCTTCAGTCTTGCCTGTCTTTGCATAAATGTTGTTTGCTCTTTTGAATGCAAGAACCATTAATGTTCTGTTGAAAGACATGGTGGCATAAAATTCATCTGCTGTCATCAACACACGACCTGCTGCTGTTTGTAGATTGTTGTATACTTTCATGCCATTCTTGTAAAGGCTGCTACCCTCGCCTTCGTCTATTTCTTTGGAAGTCTTAAATGTGTTTCTCTCAGCGTTTGATAATTTTTGAGTCATATCAATCGCCTCATTGTTCCTAAAAACATCTTGACCATTTCTAATTGCGTGTTTGAAAGCATTTTGCTCTGCGATTGCCTCAATGTAATAATCTAAAAAGTACATACCATCTTCGTCAAGTGGGTCAATGAAAACTGTATTAGGGTTCTTCTCTAGTATAGTGCTTTTTATTGTGCCTACTGGGTCCTCTACTAACTTACCTGCTTTGTATATAGTTGTAGCAACAGGCTGTTGTACAAAATGGAAGGCTTGTTTAAAACTGTTATTAAATATATTACGCATTTGTGTTTCAGGACTGCCTAGTAGACTGTGAACATACAAAGAGTTCATTCTATTTTTTACCTTTGACCATGTGCTTTTTGACACAAAGTTTGGTCTTTTTTGTTTTGGTAATGCAACATAATTTTTAGCAAAGTCAGCTACATCATCTAACTTATCATAGTCTGTAAATATTTTTGCTAGCTCTTGTTCATATTCACCTTTGCCTGCTGCAATTTGCCATTGCTGTGTCAAAGTCTTTGATTGTGCTAGGTTCCTAATCTTGCCACTTTGTGCTTGTAATATACGCCCAGACTCTGACTGTGCTGCATAAATTTTAGGTAGTAGTATTTTTGCTGTTTCGATAGTGTCATATAGTTTGATTTTTGTTTGCTCATAATTAAAATTGTCAATTCCTTTGCCACTATTGACAGCTTTTGATAATCTAGATAGTTCTATTTCATAAGCCTCACGCAACATTACAGCGTTTATAGCCTCTGCTGCTGTAGAAAAACTTTCTCCTGTAGGCTTATTTAATAACGATACAAAAGTATCAACATGACCTAGTTCTGATGCAAGGTCTAACAAATCAGACCTGCTCAAACTCTTTAGTGTCTTATCTCCTGTTGCTTTTTGTTTGTATATTTCTTCTACAATAGCAACCATTTGTTTTTTGTATTGGTCTACATAGTCTTTGTTGTTGACCTTTGTTATGTCAAAACGCAACAGGCCATCTACTGCCTCTACATTTATTTTGTCTCCCCCCTCTAGATACTTTAGTGACTCTTTTATTAAGCTGATTGACTCTTCTGGGCTGTATTTTACCTCAGCCATTTTCTTTTGATAATATCGCTCTATTGTTTCACGATTATACCCATACTTAATCCCCCTTTTTTCCATCTCTTTTAACAACTTTTTCATCATCTTTGTGTCAAACTTAACTAAGTCAGTAGATATTGTTTCTCCCTTTTCTCCTGCAACTTTACTAGACTCAATACGTTCTCTATTTAAGTCATTCAGTAGCTGTTCTATATCATCGTGTAATTTTTGTGCATTTGGATCAATTATCTCCGTAGCATATTTGTAAAGTTCTAGAGCTTTAGTACCTTTCCCCATCACTCGTCTCCTTCAGTTGTTGCTACCATGGTCCCAGAAAAGCCTAAGAGAGTGCCAATGCTTAACATTAGCTCTGGGTTTTTTACAGCTTGTCTTATCATCTTAGCAGGTATGATGATTGACGCTAGGACAGCACCACCCCCTGCAATCAAACCAAGGTCTCCTATAACACCTTTCATTTTAGAAAAAAACACGCTGTCATCCTCATCGCTCTTTGCCCACTCTGTAGCCATTTTAGCGTATCGAGCTGATTGTTTATCATCAAGATCAAAAAATGTACCAACAAAATCAGCAAAGTTTGGGTCTCCTTGTTCATAGTAGATACTGCCCCCAACAGCCTCTGCCATAATAGCTTTGTAAAAAAATCTAGCACTCTTTATCTTTTGTGCAATGCCAATACCTGTACCATAAGAAAGACCAAATCTTGCTAACTCTTTTGTAAACCCTGACACTTTCTCATCTGGCATTAATTTGTCTAATGCTTTTTGTATCGGCTTTTCTTCTAAGAAGGTATCTACAAAATCAAGTGATCCCCCTGTAGCATCGTTGTATAGAGAGACAACACTCGTATCCATCTCTTTTGTTTCTTGTATTACAGATGCCCCTAAGTCAATAGCACTTGATCCTGTGTCCAACACTCCTTTTGCTAACCCACCATAAACACGCTCTTGAGCTTGTCCTTCAATAGCATTCCTATAATTAATAAATTTAGTAAAGAAATCAATTAGCGTCATACCTCCGAACTCTTCAGGCTCAACGTCTACTGTCATTCTATTAAATTCATCAAACGCTATTCTTCTGTTGCCTGCTAATTTATCAGCTAAATCGTCAATGTTTTTAGGTTCATCCATATTAGTTTCCTTGTTGCTTATACCTTTTCTGAGTTTGTAACTTTGCTATTATATCATCAAAATTTTCTAACAATGTAGCAATTTCTGTAGCATTGAGACCAGGGAACTCTATCGTTGCCTCATAGCCAACTTGATCATTGTATACTAATCTTCTTAAATCTGATTGTAAATTTCTTGCAACTGTTATTGCATTATTAACATCTTCTAGTGTGCTAAGTGTCTTAAATATATCATTTAGATCATATTGGTTTTTTATGCTTTCTGTGCCAGGCACAACTGTTGAAATAATTGTTGCTCCTGTTTTTACAGTTGCTGTGCTAGTTCTAAATTGACTTTTATTCTCAATAAAATCTTGTGTCATAGCATTGTTTATTGACATCATGTCACTAATATTTTCTGCATTTGGTGCTAATTTACCAGCGTAATGTGTATCTGCAATGTTCTCAGCTGTTGTGTTTTTAAAAGTATCATAGTCAAAATCATCATAAGACATCGCTACACTTAGAGCAGCCTTCATCTTTTCATATAGCTCTAATCCCTCTGGGTCCTTATCTTTAATGTCCACATAGCTTTGGTGATTGTTTGGGTCAGTAGCCATATTTTGTATGTGATTGGCAATATCCATTTTGTTATAATATGTTGCCATTAGATCAGTAAGAAAGTTTACGTTATTCTTATTCTTCATACGCACTATTTCCTTTCTTACCTCTATTAAGCCTCCAGGCGTTATTTTAAGTTCCATGTCGTTATATTTAGGTGGCAATTCTACGCCAAGCTGTTTTAAGTCATCCGTAGTAAAATGACCATTTTTATTCATTAAGGCTTGTATTTCTTTTGTGTCGTCTATTGTGAAAGTATTGTCTAGAGCTAATAATTTAAAGTCATCTTCTACCCCTGTTGTACTTGTAAATTCTATCGCTTGGTTCTCAACAATCTCCATTTCTGGCGAAACTGCTATCTCTTTTAGAGCTAACAATCCAGCGTTACCATAGTCAGATTCCAATTCCTCAGTTAGGTCATCTCTTTTTTTCATTAGTTCTGCAACATTATCTACTCCAAAAGCAGCCTTTTCTCTTTCGTCTAATGTCCCATCTTTAAGTGCAATGTCTATTCTACTGATACCTGCCGTTGCTAGGTCTACTTTCTCTTGTATTTTTACACTCATCTCTTGTATACTATTTTGTTTTGCATCTATCTCATCTTTCTCTCTCTTTCTAGTTCTATCACCTTCTATCCTTCTATTTTTTATATTTGCTCTTATAGACTCTTCAAACTTGTCTATAACCTTATTGCTTATTTCATCCATACCAGAATTATCACTAATAAACTTCATGAATTTCTGTAATTTAACTGCACTAGAATTATATAATGGCTCATTATCAGTTTTTTGACCAAATAACTTTTCTAACTCTTCTGGGTCTCCACTATCTAAATACCTTAATATTGCCTTGAATCCTTTTTCTGGATCATCATGAGTTGCTGCAAGTTTTACAACGTCATTACTATAAATAATTCCTGACTGTACCAGTTTATCTCTTAGACTAATTGTTGTAGAACTTACAAACTCACGACCTAAATTGTACTGATCATTCTGTATTTCTAATTGATCTATATATTTATTAAGCGTAGCTCTATTAGGAACACTAGCATTTAGGTAAGAGTTTTCAAGTTGTGATATTGCCTTCTCTATTATTTCTTCTTCTTTGTCTGCAAGTAGTTCTAAGTATAGCTCATCTGTCTTTGCACCAAGACTTGTTAATAACTCGTTTGCAGCTAATGGGTCAGTAGACATCAAGGTTTCTGCAATTCCAATGCTGTAGTTACTCATCTCATTATATGCATCCTCCGAGGTCTTGTTTGGATCAGACATAGCCTCCATTTTGATTGTATTTAAGCCAAACTCACCAGCGTTCTCAAGGTTTGTTGTTAGCAGTAGTAAGTTGGTTTTTCTTAGTGACTGTCCATAAGAAGTAAATTTATCTTTGCCAACTATCTCTTGTTGTTCCTCTGCGTTTCTTGTCATGAACTCTGTTAGCTCAATAGGATTGCTTACAGCATCTTCAACGCCTTTTTCTATTGCCAACCTTTCCCCTTCTTCCAAAGCAAACTCTTTCACTAGATCAATCCTACTTTTGAGAGAGTTGAAGGCCTCTGCTCTTTCACGAAACTGTGGTTGCCCAATGTTTGGTATGTTGACCATACCAACTTGCCCACCTTTATATGTTCTTCTGACTGCCATTATACTAAATCAAATAGTCCCTTCTGTTTTGTCCTAACTATATCAGTACCAAATCCTGTGATTGCATCAAATATACCAGACTGCTGTTTTATTCTTCCTGCCTCTTCTGTGTTTCTTACCTCAACCAATCCTATATTTTGTATAATCTCTTCATTCAGTTTTGATAATTGGAAATCTTCAGTACCCTTCCTTAGAGTAAGTGTATTGATAAGTGCAGCAGAGCCTTCTGTCGTTAGTATACCACCTGCTGCTGCTTGAGCTGTTGCTGTTGCTAAAAGTCTATTTGTTTCTTGCAACACCTTTACACCTTGCTCTCTAGCCTCAACTCTTTTTTGGTTATATTGTAATCTTTGTAAATCAGCTTGTGCATCGTAGTAAGCCTTCATAGCTTGTGCTTGTTGGAAACTTGCAAACGCACTACCGATTGATGATGCTACTGATAATATTGTAAAAAAGTTCATGATCCTACACTCACTTTATATTCAACCCCAAGCAATGTAAAAAACAAAGGCTGAGATTGTGAAAATGTTATTTGTCCGTTCCTGTCGTATCCGAGCATTGGTTTCCTTCTCTTCTTTCCTGTAAAAAATGTAGACGCTGTAAAGGCAAGATCGTTGCCATTTACTGTTAAGTTTTGTGATAAAACCATATTTGTTGTCAATTCTACGATTCTTTTCTTTTGTGCCATTATTGTACCACTAGGTAACTTTAATTCAACTGGTAATGTTTTGACCTTAGGTGTGTAGTCTAGTCCAACCTCAACGTAAGACGTTGGGACTGCATCAAGTGTAATAGCACCAGAAGATACCACCTTGTCTGTTTGCATAGCGTCATCAGCTATGACTTTAACAGTTTCTCCCTCAAGGTGCGACAAGCCACTTAGAGATGTGCTACCTGGTAGTGTTCCTCCTGAAAACAAGATAGCACTATCTGTTGTGTTATCGTCATTGAAAGCCTCAACATAGTAAACATCTGAGCCATTGATAGAACGCTTGACTACACAATAAGTTGTCTCTACATCCACGGCTACATTTAAAAATTTATCTGTCTTAGCAAAGTTTGTAACAGCTAGTCTTGTGCTATCAGTTGTGGTTACCGTTAAGTTGTCATCCCCTGGGACTACACGTTTGACTGTTACGACTGCTGCTGCTGGGTTCTTCACTACAAACTGACTGATGTTACCAAAAGCAGTAAAGAGGTTATCTGCTGTTGTATTGTTAGATGAGTTTGGTCTAAAGAAGTGTGTGTTGCCAGATGCAGATGATGGAGCTGAACTACCTACTGCCTCTGACTGTAATGTAATTACTGTGCCATTGTTATCTGTAAATGTAAGCTGTGTGCCTACAGCTATGTTTGAAAAATCAGACGCTGTTATCGTTGCAGCCTCTGGGCCTGTAGTTGCCAATGATGGTGCTATGACATTCTGACCACGCAAAACAGAGTACATAGCCATTGTGCCATCTGTGTTTACAATCATAAGTAAATCACCCTCAGTTGTTGAGGTGGCTTTTCTAAGTGCCATGTCTATTGGTGTGCTAAGTAAATGAGAGCTTAGTAGAGATATATTGTTTGATACATAAGATAGCTCAACATCACTAAATAAAAACTCCCTAACTGACTTGCCACTTCTTTGTATAAATATAGTGCCACTCTCTACGCCCACAGGCTTGATGCCTTCCTTTGCACCCCTTCTTGTTGAACCATTGATTACTATGTTGCTTGGTGTGATAGGGTCAAGTGATGATTGTGGGACAAAGAACTCGCCACCCTTAGTAAAGATTTGCAAGTCTCTTCCACTAAACAACCCTATGATAGCGTTGACAGAATCTGTGTTCAAGGTAGCCTCAATGGAATCATCATCCAATCCTTCGCCTGGGTTAAAGTCAAAGAACCTAGACACCCTAGAGCCAAACAATGTGTTGGGTCTTGACTTGGTTCCCCCTAGGTATAGTCTACCCTCATGGAATGTAGCTGTTCTAGGGAACCCTCTCGTTGCTGACCAAGTAACTTCGTAACCAGATTCAAGAACATAATCACCACTAGCTATAGCACTAGTATCAAAGAAAGGTATCTCTACTATTGCCTCAACAACTGTGCCAGAGTTTAGTTTAACAATCCTTGCTCTACCTAATCCATCCTTAACTTCTATATACTGGTTTACATCATCTGCGTCAAAGATAGATGAGCCTGCTGTAATTGTAATGCTGCCATCTACTGCTGATGGGGTAACTGTCGTTGATGGCTCTGTGGTTGAGGTAGTAAAAGCATGGAAAGGCACATGGTCAAAGGTTATAGCTGATATGGTCCAAGAGCTATCACTAGCACCTCTTACTACTTTGAATGGCGTCATATCCTCATGCACAAGAATGAGTGTATCAAACGATTGTGCAAAATCCATAGTTGCTAATCTTGCAGATGTAATAGTGGTTGTAAGAAAATCAGTACCACCACCATTTATATTTGTAACAAGAGCCTTGTCTTTATATACATACATTCTGTTGTTTACAAACAAAAGCATATAACTTTGCGTGGTGGAAAACTCAAAAGGTATTAACCTTGTACCATTTTCTGGGGAGCCACCACTATCTATTTGTTTTATAAATTGTAATCCTTGCCTTCTTTCAATACCACCTTGTGGTTGTATTACTACGTTCCTTGCTTTATCTAGTGCGTTTGTATATTGGTTTATGTCAATCCTAGAAAACAATAACGGGTCAATCTCACCTGTAGTAAAGTTGGTTTGTATAGTAATAGCTCTACTCATGCTATCACCTTACATCTGTCAATGGGAAATCTACTATTGCATAAGTTGGTCTGCCTCTACCATCTATGTTCATTGCTTGTCTTAGATATCCACCTCTGCCATTTTCTCCTACTCCACCCAGGGCTATGGTTCTCCAATAATCTGATTTAGTTGTTTGGTCAGTTACTGGTTCTGCTAAATGCCATGCCATCATATACACAAGAAGTTGTACAAAGTATGAAGGCATAACCCCTTCTGTAATAGCTGATGTTACAAAGTCAATAAATATTTTTTCTTCGTGAGTGGCTATAGTTGGGCCACTAGCTGTAAATAGTATCTCGTAGCTCTGTATTGGCAGTATCCTTGTAGAACTAGAATTGTAAACTTGTAAAGGTGTTCCACTTACAGCAGTAGATGGCATATCGTATTGGTAAGACCATTCATTTACTGGAGTAGTAGATGACCTGGATAGCTGTTGTTTTGTTAGTGCAAATGACCAAGGATATAGAGATAAAGTCTGTTTCTGAACAGTCTCATAGATGTTGTTGCATACAGTCGCTGCATCATTTGTTGTGTCTGTAAAAGAAGATATTGTGTCTGCACCTAGTAGATTGAGTGCTTGGTTGCAGATAGTTATGTTTGTATCACCACTTGCCATATTCAGTCCTTGTAGTTAGGGGAGGCTGTTACACCTCCCCATAGTCTTAGTCTGAGTCAGTAGCTGAGATAGC
>Ga0098043_1000924_pt1 | contig 10564 bp, 12 predicted proteins | sample 9B_taG_FD_92581 | JGI IMG/M metagenome (GOLD analysis project Ga0098043, IMG submission 92581) | Marine viral communities from the Subarctic Pacific Ocean - 9B_ETSP_OMZ_AT15188_CsCl metaG | ecosystem: Environmental > Aquatic > Marine > Oceanic | place: Subarctic Pacific Ocean | collected 2015-01-10 | reverse complement strand
CCAGATGCAAAACCACTACCAGACTGAAAAACAGAAGCCAAATCATCGTGATCTACGAAAAACGCTCCAGCTAATTGATTGCCATTAGATGAAATAGGTGAGTTTGAAGTTGTCAGATTAAGACTACCTCCATGAGCAGTGGTTTTATCTACAAAGCTATTTGTGGTTGTATCCGTACTTGTAATTGCCATAGTTGAGTTATCTGCTTCACTTATAGTTGTTGTACCAGTATTCGATGTGTCACTAACAGAACTAGTGAAAGTTTTTAAGGTTGACTGTATATTACCCGTGCCTTGAAGCTCTAATGTCGTGCTTGAGTTTGTAGTCAAAGGCGATCCAGCTGAATTTAATATTGTTTTGCCATTGGTATCTAATATAATTTTTTTATGATTTGAATTATTATTTAGTGTTAGGTTACCCGAAATATTATCAGTCAGTTTAAATATTTGCACTGGTAAATTTATTTTAGCACCAGCCTTATCATTCAAAGTTCCTGACGAACTGACTTCTGTAAAACCAGTGTTTCCAATCATCGGAATTGTCATAAGTCTTTATCCTTTTATAGACTCAATAAATGAAAAAGCCGTACCATTATATATAGCAAAAGCAAAATCACAGGCGTTACCTAAAGTTACACCTTGTGAATTACTAGCGTAAGCCATAGTTAATGCATTACTTGTTGATGTTTTATCTACAATTATATACTGACCCACTGCTAAACTACCAACCGCTAAAGTCAAAGTTACATCACCACCCGATGTATCAACTCTTTGATATATTGATTGTGCTGCACTTGGAGTTAGTGTCGAGGTTGATGTAATTGCACTTGGAGCAGAATAGGTATTTGCATTAAAGTAGGTAGAAAAAGTAGCGGCGGTAGTTTGTCTCATAGTACCACCATCGTTTGTAACTATACCGTCACCTGCGGCTACGGCAGTAGTTCCTGCACTTGTATCACCGTCAACAATGTTTAATTCTGTTGCCGTAGAAGTAACACCATCTAATATATTTAGCTCGGCTGCTGTGGAGGTTACTGCTGTTCCTCCTACTTTTAAAGATGAAATATCTAAAGTGCTAGTAACATCTGTGACTTTTGCACTGCTTCCAGCACCGTCACAGTGAACAATTTTAAAAGATCCATTTGGAATTGTAACATTACCGCCAGATCCTTGAGTTAAAATAACATTGTAAGGACCACTACTAGCAGCATCTGTTGTGGCGTTGTGAACAATATACACTTTATCTTGATCGTTAGGACTTATGGTAACAGTATTATTAGCACTTAAAGCTCCCGTAAAAGATAAAACTTTGTGACCACCTTCAGACAATGTTCCATCAGTAGTTGTAAGAGTTGTTGTTGTTCCAGTTAACCCTAAAGATAAAACACCATTTATAGATCTATCTATTATATCTAAATTATTATTTGTGGTAGTACCCCAAGTTCCAGCTTGTTCACCTGCCCCTATTTTTTCAACACCTATGTTTGATGTGTATGTACTTGCCATGTCTACCTCACTATTTCCGTGTATGTCTCTTCACCAGACGGAGTTATCTCTGTATAAAGGAAATCTCCTGTAGATGTTATAGTCAAATTCAAATCTTGTGTTGAAACACCTGATGCTATCATAGTACTATTTGATGTTTTTGTAAATGAGGACTCTAAATCTACAGCCTCACCGCTTAATACAGACCCTAATACTTCTATAGCGGCTGATGTTAAAGTTGCATTTGCACTTAACTCTGCATTTGCACCCGCAGATATATATATTGCACTCGTTGTTGATGTAAAGTTACCATCCAAAGAAGCAACACCTGACATAATCCCAGAGGCAATTGAAGTTTTGGAAGCTATACCACTCATTTCAGCAACACCCGCTAATAAAAGTCCTTGATCTGAAATAGAATGTTCAGAAAAGCTTGATGCTCCAAACATTAAAAACTCCTTTTTTAAAACATAGAATTATTATAATGATAAAACCAACCTGTTGCAATATACTTAGTATTACTCAAAGGAGGATTTCCTCTGTGGACATGTGTATAGTATGCTGGAAATAGGGCCATAGAGCCTTTTTTGGGTTTAATTCTAATAGGGTAATTTAAAAATTCTAATTCTCCACCTTCTTGAACATCATTTAAAAATAAACTCCACACTAAAAATCTGGTTTTATTTGCTGTGTTATTCTCACTGTGCCAGTTGTGAAAACCACCACCTATAGGCGTTTCTTGAAATTTAAAAGCAGTAAAATCTATAATACCTTCTTGTTCAAACACCATACAAGACTGTGCAAAAGATTTTAAATACACTGAACAGACTTCTTTTAATATATTTGCAAAAATATTTACTAACAACTCTTCACCGTTTTTGTCTTGTTCTGTTACTTGAAGTCCAGACAAAAACCCTAAACTTAAACTGCCATCCCATTGTCTGTCTTGTCTGCCCACATAGTTGGCTATTGTAGCCTTACTGTTAAAAGTGAAACTTTCATCAGTTAATTTTTCTACGATAAAATCACAAAGTTCACCATCTAGAATATTTTCAATATTCATTATAAAATCTTTAACCATTACATTTTTTTTCACAACTTAACCTCTATTGTAAAATTACCAGAACAACAAATACTATTTGCACCAATCGCTCTGTGTGGTAACCAACCAGGGAACATTATTATATCATTTTCTGAAACAATCACCTCATGTTCTTTATTGTCTGACACAAATACAATTTTGCGATCATCATCACATTTTAAATACCAAACAAAACTATAATGATTAGGGATAGAGTAATGAGAATGTAAATTAAAATATGTGTTTTCGTCATATTCAACCATCCACATTTCTGTTATATCAATGTGTTTTTCGTAACTTTCTATTATACTTTTTCTTGAGGGTGCATAATGAGTGCTTTCCATAAACAGATCTAATAAAACATGAACTAAATAAGGTTTAATAAAATTATCTTGTATTGTTTTTTCCAAATGAAGTGATAGCTTTGTAATAAATTTAGGATTGTTACAAGCTCTTACTTTACCATGTTGATAGTTTGGATCATCACTAGGAAATTTTCTACTTTCTTCAATAAAACTATTGTTAATACTTTTATTAATTTTACCTAATGGTATTTTTGTAGGTGTCATTATTGTATATACGGAGTTCATAGTGGATTACCTTGATTGTCTCTAAGTTTATACTTTAATGCCGTCCAACATTTAGAACATTGACCACAAAATGATTCATTCGATGTACAACTCCTTACTAACTTTTTTAAATCCATTTCTAAAAAATCCCACGCATCTTTTTTTGTTTTAAAAGCATCAATATCTTTGCCTTTAAAAACAGATTTAGGTGTGCAAAATTCGTACTTACCAATAAAAAGCGATCCTGCATCCATGTAAGGATTCATGCTTCCATCCGTTAACCATTCTTGTGTTTTGCCATCTCTTGCTTTTACAACCTCTTCTGTACAAGTAAAGTTACCTGTCCACATTTTTTTTATGCCATACTCTCTACAAAACATAGCACCAAAAAAAGCACACCATTGATCATCACTTCCAAAATAGTTTATTTCATTCTTATTTGCCATTGACGTATATATGCCTGCTCTTGAAAATTCAAATGATCCATATTTATTTTTCATATAATGTAAAACATTTTCTACAACTTTATCTTGTAGTTTTATTCTAAATTGAGTTCTTAACGACCAACCCATTTCAATATATAATACTCTTATCTTTTTACCTTTTTGTAAAAAATCTTTAAGTAATATGGTGCTGTCTGGGCCTCCAGAAAACAGTAACAACTCTGTATCATTATTCATTTTGTAACTTAAATGGATAATTATCACTTATAATAGTAGGAATGGAATTAGTATGACCCATTATATAACCTGGTTGTACACCTGCTCCAAAATAATTTATGTTTATTGTTATTCTAAATGGGACATTTGTTGGAGCAGAACTAGAATGAGGAGTAGAAGCATTAAATATTAAAAGTCTATTTTCTTTAGATTCTATTTCTGTCCCATCAGCCATATAAGTTGGAGCGTCACAATCTGTTACATAAAATAAAGCACCTATATGAAATAAAGAGTAATCTACATGAGGTGCGTGTATCTTTGATTCAGCAGAACTTGCATATAAATTAGCTTTAATTCTCATCAAAGCATCTATGTGTATTTTAGATGTAATATTTGTAAAAGCATCCACATGTACATCATTTGCCCATTGTTCTCTAGCTGTCCTCTCGTTAGAAAACACAAGGCTTGTCAAATAAAAATCATTGTTAGAGGTGTCATTATAGTTTATTTTAGAACTAATTCTCCATCCTAAACCACCATTAGTATAATCTTTTAACAAACCAAATTCTTGATAGGGTAAAAAATTATCGTATACTGCATAAAAACACTCTCCAAAAGATTTTTCTTTTTTACATGCTTCTAAAAATTGTTCTTTATTCATTATAATTACCTAAATGAAGGACCTACAAACCAACTAACTAAACTATATCTAGTACCTTTTGTCACTGGCTGTACTCCATGTTTTAAATAAGATGGAAAAAAAATAACTGTTCCTTGTTCTCTAGCGTCCTCTTCAACAAAATTTTCTTTATCATCTGGAAACTCTAGCTGTCCCCCTTCGTAGTACTCTGGAGATGTTAATTGTGCAGACATAGATAATTTTCTTACTGGTTGATTAGGGGGATTATCATAAAAACCATCTATGTGAGGCTTGTAAAACCCTTGATTTTTCTCATCATATTTTGTTAGTTGAAAGGTTTCTGGATCTCTTAAATCAAACTCGTAAAATTTATTATTTACATGTTCCGCCAATTCTAAAAGAGGCTTGTATAAGTTAAAGTACGTCAAGCTTCCGTTAAAAAAAAATATCTCACTATTTCTTATTTTTTTATTAACACCCCCTTCTCCAACACCACCTTTGTGTAATTGATTTTTTCCTAGCTCTATAATCTCATTACATAATACTGGATTTAATGCTTTTTTTGCTACAATAATATTTCGTTTCATTCTGTTATTGTCATGTCATTATATAAACTTTGTCTTTCATCATACAAAAGATTAGGATAATTAGCACCTTCTTTTTCTATGTAATGTAAAAAAACTTGTCTGTGCCAATCATAAGTTAAATCATTTCGCCAATGTTCTTGGTCACAACCATTATATATAACACCTTCTCCAATGTTTAATTTATATTCCTTTTCTTCTACAAATATACCCCACATATCTTTCTTATCTGAAGCATCTATACACAGTGTTACACTTACTTCGCAAGAAGGTCTATCTAAATGTGGTGGACAATTTTGATTTTTATAATACGTTCTCCAAAAAGAATAAGTAGGTGCTAGTTCTTTTTCATACACCTTTTCAATTTTAGGTTTTACATAAAGAAGAAGACTTTCTATTACAGGATCAGAGTAAATAGATTTAGTGCCTTGAAATTTTATGCTATTAGAATATGGAACATGATTTTCTGCCCAGTTTATATGAGAAGATATATGTTCTGCGTGATCTTGTTCTAGTAGTCGAATTATTTTATTTTTCATTTATAAAGTTTAGGACCACGGAAATGTTGAGTTTTCATCGCTGTCCACCTTTGCAGTAGAACCATGAACTTTTTCTCTAAATGCAATATCATTTTCAATTTGTGATTTAACACTAGCCATTATAGAAGAATCAATTCTGTTTTCAAGCCATGTTACTACATTTGCTTCCGTTACAGATGCATACGCTGTGAACGCACTAGCCAAACCAGTAACATTCATGTCTAAATCAAAACCACCTTCAGATGAAATACTACTCTCTGTTTCACTTGTTCCAGTAATTGAAGCATCTACTCTTAGTATCACATCTGCATACGTTGTACCCCCAGATGTAATATCTTTTGTATATAATTTATTTATTGTCCACTTATACGTTGCCATTACTCTGTACCCCCTGCTTCTGTTCCATTATTCGTGTAAGTCACATTACTAAATCCTTCTATTTTATTTCCTGCGGCACCTACAGAACCACCTGAACCACCACCTGAACCACCTGTAGTTGAACTAGTTCCTGTTGCACCTGCTTGACCTGCTCCACCTGCTTGACCAAAGCCACCACCAGTACCTCCAGTACCTCCAGTACCACCATTTCCTGCTTGACCTGTTGTACCTCCTGAACCACTCGCACCTGAGTCACCACCGGGTTGATTGTTAAAACCTCTGCCTAAACCACCTGCACCACCTGCACCACCTGCGTGTCCTGCTACTTGTGTTTGAGATTGTTGAGATTGTGGGAATTGTCTAGATATATTATAATTTACAACTTGCCCACCATTTTGTCCTTCCATAGATGAATATGAATGGGATGTAGAATGTTGATTACCTCTAATATAAGTATTGTTACCTTGAGTGAATGACGTAGAATTAAACGATGGTAAAGTAACAGTAGATATTCCACCATAGTCTGCTTTTGCTCCTGTAGCATTTCTAGGAAAACCACCTAAAGTGTGTGGAGCTGAAACATCTCCTGCCCCTTGTGTATTTATTTGTTTCCATGCAAAAGAATTGTTTGGATGTGAAAGAAAAGATGGGTTTTCTTGACCAGTGGTTTGTTGTTGAGATTGTTGTTGCAAAGCACCACCTGCTCCACCTCCTCCACCACCAGCACCTCCACCTCCACCTGCGAGGAGGCTTCCGTTATTAATAAAAGTACAAGCAACTGCAGCTTTCATGGCATCTCCACCTGCTGAACCATTCCCACCTGTGCCACTATTTCCACTACCTGCAGAGCCACCTGCTCCACCTGCACCCATAACAGTACCATTGTTTATAATAGTAATAGTTCCATCACCACCCGAATCTACTTCCAAAGCATATTCTGAAGTGTTATTTGTTCCTAATGTCACATCTGATGGTATTACTACTTTCTTAGGGTAGTCTAGCTGATAATCATTTGTACCAAATAAATCTGAAACATCTTGATCGGTAGCATTACTAGAATATGTAAAACTAAAACTTTTAGCCGTTCCATAATAATCGCTTACATCTAAAGCACCACTTGCAGGCACTGGAGCAGCGTCATTAACTCCTGGATTAGTGGGGTGTTTAGCTAATATATTATTACCACCTCGGTAGAGACTACCAAGATTAACAGCACTATTACCACCCACAAATTCTGTTCTTAACGCAGAAAAAGATAACGACTGTCCAGAACTAGGTATAGCCACTAGTTATCCTCCATTATTTATTTGTTGTTTTAACTGTTGGACTTCATTGTTAAGCTGTTTTATAGACTCAATAAGAACAGCACAAATTTTACCATAATCTACTGATTTAGTTTGCATTTCATCATCTGCTGTTAAAACCACTTCTGGTAACACAGGTTCAATTTCTTGAGCTATAACGCCTACTTGTTTTCTTGCATCGGTTGTATCATTTCGTTTATAATAAACGCCTTGCATTCTCATAACTTTTTCTAAAGCATTGTCTATAGGCTCTATGTCTGTTTTTAATCTTCTATCTGAAAAGGCAGTAACATCATTGTTAAATGTTGCGGCTCCTGCTGCAGACATATCTATTGTTAACGCTGTTATCTCACTTGTTGCATCTTGTCCTTTAATAATAAAATCTTTGTCATCAACATCTGTAGCTATTACAAAATCACTTGAAGAATTTATAAATTTTGCAATGGTTGTACCATTATCTTTAAAAACAAGATCTGCACCATTTGCATCTAATATTATATCTCCCTCAACATCTAGTGTTAAATCACCACCGTCAGATATTGTAGAACCATTTATTGTTATGTCATCAACTGTTAATGCAGTTAGAGTTCCTACACTTGTTATATTTGTCTGAGCGGCAGTAGTTAAAGTAACATCAGCCACATATGTTTTGACTCTAGACATATCACATCTTCTGTTTGTGCCACCACCACCGTCATCTACTAGAAATTCATCTGCATCGGCTAATGCTGCACCTATGTCTGTTGTTCCATCTATATTAATATCTGCACCTGCTATGCTACCATCTGGAAAAACTGGTGCTTGAGTAAAAGTAACAACTCCATCGGATGCTATAGCAATAGCATCTTTATCTGAAGCAGAGCCAATAGTACCCGCATCAGCAATAACTATTCCCGCATTGAAAGTTGCTTCGCCTGCAGCACTTCCGTCTATTGTTAAAAACGTAGTGTCAGAACTTCCATCAGTTCCTTTAAATATAATATCAGAATCATTTGCGGCAGCATCAATAGTAATATTACCAGAAGTTGTGGTTAGATTTATTGCTGCATCACCTGCTGTCAAATTATCAGCGGCTAAAGAACTGGCACCTGCGGGGTCTGCAAAAGCAATATCTGTTCCGTCTGATGTTAATACTTGATTAGCACTACCTGGACCTATTACGGCAGGATCTCCACTAGCATTACCTATTATCAACTTACCTCTAGCAATACCTGCCATTTTTGCTAATGTTACTGCATTGTCAACAATAGAAGCTTCTACTACAGCATTGGCAGCCAATTCATCTGCTCCTACTGCATCGTCTGCTAACATGGCGTTCTCAACTGCTCCATTAGCTATTGTAACTGCTCCTGCATTTGTCATTGTTACGTCACCTGATAATGCAGCAGCCGTAAAACCTGTTCCGTCACCTATTAGTATTTGTGTGTTTGTAACTGCTTTTGCAGAAACAACACCAGAACTGTTAGCGTCTCTTACTAAAACTGTATTTGCAGCTTGATTAGCTATTTTTGCTAGAGTAACATTAGCATCTACAATAGAAGCAGTAACAACCGCACTTGATGCTAGTTGATCTGCTCCAACTGCGTCATCTGCAATTTTGGCTTGAGTTACGTTATCATCTACAATAGATGCTGTTACAACTGCATTAGCTGCTAGTTGATCTGCTCCAACTGCGTCATCTGCAATTTTAGCTTGAGTCACATTATCATCTACAATAGAGGCAGTAACGACTGCATTAGCTGCTAGTTCGTCTGCACCCACGGCATCATCTGCCAACATAGAATTTTCTACGGCTCCAGCAGCAATAGTTACGGCACCATTTGACGCAATAGTTACATCACCACTTACTGCAACTGGATTATAATTTGTTCCGTCTGCAACCAAAATACGACCTGCCGTATTTGTAGCCATTGTAATATCATCACCAGTCACTGTTAAATCACCAGTCACTGTTAAATTAGCACCTAATGTAGCATTGCCACTGGCATCTAAAAACACTGCTTTTGCAGCAGGTAAGGTACAAAACACAGTTCTTGTGCCAGACGACCAGTTAACTGCACTATTAGAATTAGAACTAGCAAGTATTGTTGTTCTAGCTAAAGTAGTTCCAGAAGATGTAAATGTACCCAAGCCAACTTCAAAGTCTGCACCATCGGTACAACAATAGTATGTAGTATCTGCATTACTTAAATTAGTAGTAAAAGTTTCAAAGCCAGTAACGGCACCACCTAAAGTATATGTGCCAGTGCCCGTTGTAGTTGTTGTTTCTTTAATTCTGTCTGATAATACGAGTGCCATTATTTCAACTCTATAGTAAGGTTCCCTGCATTAATTCTAAAAATATCTCCAGACGCTATAACTTTACTAGCATCCAAAGCTCCTACAAATAATATATTACCACTACTTGAAGCATCTACAATAAACACATGAGTTATTGTATTGTTTGTTCCACCAGACGCTGGGAACTCAATATTCGCTGCATTAGTCGCAGTTTGTGTGTCTGTTGAATCTGCACCTATTGTTGTCCAGTTCGATGCTGTAACTTGTTGTCTAGCATAATTTGTAAAGGTTGCTTCAGTAAGTGAACCTGTTTCTGCTGCACTCACTGCTGTTGCAAGTCCTACATAAATGCTATCACCGGGTGAAGAAAAGCTAAGAGAATTATTCTTAAATAAGAAATGTAATAGTCTTCTCTCTAGGTAATTGGTTGCTGCATTTGCTGTTGCCATTTTATACTCCTATGTTCTCGGTCTTGATGGTAGACCAACTCTGTATCCGTCTGTGTTTTCTCTTGCTTCGCCTAAATCTTTTACTCTTTCTAAATACTGCATATACAATTTATCGTAGTTTTGTATAACGTCTGGCTCACCTTTCATGAAAGTGTAAGCCTCTACAAGAGAACCATAAAGCAAGGCAAACGGTGCATTTGTACTAACCCAAGTAGTACCACTATCTGCACCTGCTGTCAAACTAGCTGGTCTGTAGTAGTAGTGTAATTCTAACGTATAATTAGAGTTTGGTGTAGGTGCTACGATAAAATTATTTTCATCAAATCGTGCATAATATTTTGGTAAACCAGTTGTAGAGGAGGCTGGTGTGTATTCTCTTAAAAAATTCACATCTTTCTGAAGTAAAAAACTTTCAGAACCTGCTGTCGTTATTTGCAGTGAAAATGACGCTAAATAGTCGGCTGGCACAGTTAAGAATTGATCTGATGAAGTAAAGGCACTTGTTACGTTTTTTCTAAAATAATCTAGATCAACACTCTTTAATATCTTTTCTTCTGCTGCTTTAATAAAGTCTGGAAGATGTGTAACAAAAGTAGT
>Ga0098043_1000922_pt1 | contig 10578 bp, 11 predicted proteins | sample 9B_taG_FD_92581 | JGI IMG/M metagenome (GOLD analysis project Ga0098043, IMG submission 92581) | Marine viral communities from the Subarctic Pacific Ocean - 9B_ETSP_OMZ_AT15188_CsCl metaG | ecosystem: Environmental > Aquatic > Marine > Oceanic | place: Subarctic Pacific Ocean | collected 2015-01-10 | reverse complement strand
CTCAAGCGTTAGGGTGTGGACGCGGTAGCCTTTAAACCGGCCTTTCATCACCTCTTTTAATAGCTTCTTATTGGTGACAGGCTTTAACACTTTAAACGTGTAATCCGCCATTTTGCGGCGGCTTTTTAAATATCTCGTTTGCATCTGCATTGGTTTAGATTCCTCGTTTATGGTCTGATTAATGATTATTGCAAACAATCCCAGCCCGCACAATAAAAAACCAATTTCCAGAAATAGGATTTACTGTTATTTCCTCGGATTTATTGGAAATCCGTGTGATTCCGTTTCGGTTTTTCTTGCACCGTGTACCTTGGCAGGCCGTTCTTGTTTCATTTGCGGGCCTTGCCTGCGCGCCGTCGCTGTCAAAAAACCGTGTTTCGCGGGCCATGATCCACTGGCGGGCCTTGCGTTCTGCGGCCTGCGCCCCTTGGCTGTCCCACGGACGCGGGCACAAAAAGACGGCGGGCCAATGGCCCGCCGTTCTCCTATTGTTGGTCACGCAGATATTGATAGTGTTCCTCGCGACCCACCGCCGCTTCCTCGTTTAGATCCTCATCGTGCCAGTAGTTTGAATCGGTGAACACATCCTCGCGATATCGCCTGCGGTTGTCCGCTTCGACCTCATCACAGCACAGGTGGCACATGCGACCACCGAGCGCCAAGCCGCGCGCGTCGTGTTCGTACCAAGTATATTCTTTGTTCCCGTGCTCATCGCGATGATTACATGTGTTGTAGCCGTGTTCAAAAAATTTCTTAGTCATGTTCAATACTCCAAGTTGATTAACGATGGCCTTATATTAACAAAATCTTTTTTCAAAAACAGTCTTGGCATCTGCGGCACCCGCCGTACGCTGGGGGGGAGGGGGGGAGTAAAGCCACACGTTCCTCGATCCCTTGCGCTCTGCGACCTGCGCCCTTCGCTCAAAGTAGCGGGCGTTAGAAGAAAAAAATGGCTCACGCTGTGGAGGAACAAGATCGCTGTTCCAGCGTGAGCCTAGTGCCATCGACAGCGATCTATCCGATGCTTGTTACACGGTACTTGGTCTTAGACAACTTACCCATCCGCTGTGTTGCCACGATAGCCCGCTTGCGGACGGCGGGCATCAACGCGGTTACCACGCTGCTCTTGCTGAGATTTACACGAGCGGCGAGCTGCTGCGCGGACAGCCATTCCTTAGACAGCAGATCTATGGCCTTAATGACCTTGGCCTCAGCAACCTTTGGCTTTCCCTTCATCGGGTGGACCACAGTCACGTCAGCGTTCCGTTCGTTGATGACTTCGCGGACGAAGTCGGACACTGTGTTCAAATGGCTCAGTGCATCAATACGGAGGATCTCGCCCCGAGTGTACTTATACAATTCCAGCATGCTGGTAAGCACATCCTGCTCCTTCTCTAACCTCTTCTCAATATCCATCATCTTTTATTCTCCTCTAGTTGATGGCTTCAACAATGGGATAATTCCCATACTCCGAGACTAGCCCATTAAAGCGACCAGCCCAAGAAAAATATTAACAAAAAAACTAAATAAATTACTTGACTGCGCCTTTAACTGCGCGCGGAATTGGGTGGGTTTATTGACGGGCGGGGGTCACACGTTCCTCGATCCCTTGCGATCTGCGCCCTGCGCTTCGAGTAAAAAATACAGTCATAAATAAATAAGGAAGAGGCGACCGGAGCCGCCTCCTCTTGGTTAGTCGGTGATGCCGAGATCGGCATAGGTGCAGCCCTCGACCATGCATCGAACCACGCCGTCGGCGGAGACTGCATAGCTCAGCCCTCGAATACCATCTGACCCGATGTGATCCACGAAGATCTGCTTGGCTTCCTCGATGGTCTGAGCCTCGCGTGTCCAACCGCCATCGACGGCCTCGAAGAACAGCTTGATCATCACGCCGCCTCCTGCTGCCGCTCGATGATCTGGGCCAGCTTCTGTGCGACATCTGCGACGGTGTCCACATGTATCTCGGCGCATCCCATCCCAGTGATGGTGTAGCCGGGATAACCCTGATAGGTGGTCTTGATGATGGTGATGCCAAGAGCCTTGGCAATGAGATGTAGATGCTTCATTGGTTGTCCTCCTCTTCCGCGTCCTCGACGCACTCATCACAGGCGTAGTCGCCGCCGAACTCGTTGACGATCAGCCAGCAGTATTCGCAGTCCAGATTGGGTTTAACATCAGTCATTGGTTGTCCTCCTTATTGACTCTTATAAGCTAGCAAATATCCCAGCCTGTGGCCAGACGAAAAATAATCATATGAGTTGAATAAATGTGTTGACTGCGGCCTACCACGCGCCACGCTGGGTGGGAGGGGGGGAGTAAAGCCACACGTTCTTCGAACCCAAGGGGTTACTGGGTGGATTTGGCAAATAAGTTTTTATCGTGTTGCCCCCTCCCCCCATATTTGATGTGTGGTGTTACTAAATAGTGTATGTATTACAGGGTTTGATAAATTCATTTGAGTGTAATATCGTTGGGCCATGAATCTTGATGCTCTCCCCAAAGAGGTGTTACAGGAAGTCTTGCTGCTTGAAGAGCAAAGACAGCGCCTGGAGACCCGCGACCTGGCTCAAGAAGACTTCATGGCATACGTGCAGCACGTATATGAAGGCTTTATTGTTGGCCGGCACCATAAAATCATTTCTGAAAAACTTGAGCGCATAGCATCGGGTGACTTGAAGCGCTTGATAGTCAACATGCCGCCTCGTCATTCGAAGTCAGAATTTGCTTCTTATCTTATGCCGTCTTGGTTCCTTGGTAGAAATTCCAAGTTAAAAATCATTCAGGCTACAATGAACACCGAACTTGCTGTAAGATTTGGGCGCAAGGTCCGAGATCTGATCGCCGACCCGATATATCGGGAGATCTTTCCCGACACAGACCTAAAACAGGACAGCCAAGCTGCGGGTCGTTGGGAGACCAGCGCAGGCGGGGAATATTTTGCAGCGGGGGTGGGTGCTGCAATGACCGGTCGTGGCGCAGATTTGTTGATTATTGACGATCCACACTCAGAGCAGGACGCTTTATCGGCATCTGCTTATGATAATACGTATGAATGGTACACATCTGGCCCTCGTCAGCGTCTTCAGCCGGGTGGTTCTATCATCATTGTGCAGACAAGGTGGTCAAAAAAGGACTTAACGGGCCGGTTACTGACTGCGCAGGCCGCTGACATGATGGCTGACCAGTGGGAGATAGTAGAATTTCCTGCAATTATGCCGTCGGGGGAACCGCTGTGGCCTGAATTTTGGAACAAAGACGAGCTTTTAAAGGTAAAAGCGTCACTTTCACTAGGAAAGTGGAACGCGCAGTGGCAACAGAACCCCACATCTGAAGAAACCGCTGTTATTAAGCGTGAATGGTGGAACGAATGGGAAGAAGAAGACATTCCAAAGCTGGAATACATCATACAGTCCTATGATACGGCGTATTCTAAGAAGGAAACCGCCGATTTCTCTGCAATTACGACGTGGGGCGTGTTTGAGCCTCTTGGAAACGGCGATCAGCACCTAATTTTGCTAGACGCAAAGCGAGGTAGGTGGAATTTCCCAGAATTAAAGCAGATTGCTCAGGAGGAAAACGAGTATTGGGAACCTGACATGATGTTAATTGAGGCCAAGGCGAGTGGTACGCCCTTGGCGGACGAGATGAGGTTACTTAACCTGCCTGTTATAACCTTTTCACCGGGCCGGAAAAGAGGCGGGGGCGGGTTGGACAAGACCACACGCATGCATATGGCTTCTCCTATATTTGAATCAGGAAAAGTTTGGTATCCTGCCGCGAAGAAGTTCGCGGAGGAAGTAATAGAAGAAGTTGCTTCGTTTCCAAATGGCGAACATGATGATTTCTGTGATAGTATGACTATGGCCTTGATGCGCTTCCGTCAGGGTGGTTTTATCAGCTTGCAGGGTGAAGAGCTAGAGGACATGCTCCCCGGCAGAAAGCGCGAGTATTATTAATGGCACAACGCGACATCGACAAAACCCCTGCGGATCTACGCAATGAGTTTATCACCGGCCTAAAACGCCGTATGGAGAACCTTGCTGAAGCATCCGAGGGCACTGGTGCGCGTTTATCCGAGATAGCCGGGGGAGTTCTGAAAGAAGAACTTTTTGGTATTCCGGGCATGTTAGCGGATGTGACAGAGGCCACTTTGGACGCGGGCATTGGTCCGCAGACCATGAACATGTTGTACAGGGCCGATCCAAAATTTAAAAAGGCTGTCGGAGAGTTTCAAGACGAGTACGGCGCCGTCGGTCTTGCAGCAAAAGCTGGCGTAGAGTTTTCGGACGAGATGTTCGACGAGAAGGGCGAGCTTCGCCCGGAGATGGCGGGCAGGTTTTTAGCTCCTGGTGCCCTTTATGTAAAGAGCGCAAGTTTGGCCAGCAAGGCCAAGGACATCCTGCCGGAGTTAAGCTCTGGTGTGGCAAGCTACATTTCTCGTTTGACTGACCAAGGGTTCTTCCCGCCGCAACCACAAACCGCCGGTGGACCGTCGATCATGCGCAGTGAACGTGCGGACGGTGATCCACGGCCCACGGTTGTTGAGAGTCGTGCTGCGGGCGAAGGTTCCGGGACGAGCGGTCCACGGAAGGTTCAGTCTGAGAAAGAGGACATGTTTGTCAGCCCGGACAACGAGGGTGTTGTTCCGACGGTTAAAGACAGGTCTGATTCGGGGTCTTCTGCATTTAGTGAGACGGGTATTTACTCGCCGCTTCGTGCTGCGCTGGAGAACATTGAGATTCCGACGGGCGGGATTACGGCGGCGAAGCTGCTAGAGAAGTTGCGTGGTCAGCCTCGCGCGGGCACGGAGCTACGGTCTCTTGGCATTGAGGCTTACTTAAAGTCTAAGGGCGACAAGAAGATTAGCCTGGGCGAGTTCCGCGATGTGGTGGATGTTTTGTCTCCCCGGTACAAAGTTAAGACTGTGTTTGAAGATACTGGTGTTTCGTACAATGGAAACTTTGTTGCTCCGGAGCGAACAGCCGCGTCTACTATGCAGCGGCTGGTCAACTCGACGGAGAATCAACAGAACTATGGTGTGATGCTGTTTGCTGACGATTCAGCGCAGATTGATGGCAGCTTTATAGCTCCACCGGCACACGATTATTTTGGCGACCGGCTACCGGGGTTCTTTGGCCACGTTCGCTTTAGCGTTCAGGACATACTGGACCCAAAGAGTAATGCTCCGCTTCGTGCGCTGGTTGTTGAAGAGATTCAGACCGACACAGTCAAGGCGTTCAATCGCATGGATCAGGAGGCGAAGGCTAATCCTATTCCAAGCGTCGATGAGATCATTCAACGCAAGATGCGTGGTACGGGGTATGGTCTCCTTGACGCGCCTCCGACGATAGAAGAGGCTCTAGAAACGCAGCGAATTCTTTTAAAAGCGCGCAACGATAGGATGAAGGGCGCGATTAGTGGCAAGACTGAGTATGGCCCGATGCAACGGATGCAAGAAGTTATCCTTAATGCGGATCCAAACTACAAGACCCTGAATCAAATGCTTGAAGACACCAGAGCCGTAGCCAAGAGTCAGGAAACATTGGACTCGAATGCAATGCGTTCTATTGATAAGTTTTTTGATCCGGATGGCGGCTCTCATGGTTCGGCATCTATAAATTCTTCAATTCGTCAGGATCAATCAGTCTTCCTGCTTCAGCAGAATCTGCATAAAGCTCGATCTCTGCCGGAGGCCGAGGTGATGATACGAGGGTTGCCAGCAGATTCTTTGCCTCTGCCCAGGGGAGACATGTCTCGTTTTGATGTGGATGAAATAAGAGAAAAACAGATTTCTGATCTATTAGATGAATGGAAAGACGCACACCAGTCGGCAGAGCGGAGGCTTCGTTATAGAACCGATGGGGGCGCGGCAGAGAGACAGACGGGTGTCTTTGCTCGTATGTTCGGCGGCGGCGGTGATATCGAAAGGCAGATGGAAGCTCTTCGGGCAGAATCTATAGCCGAATTGGCTGTAACGCGGATGCGGATGAAGCATAAAGAACGTGCCGCCGGGAAGTTTAGTGAAAGATTTGAAGACGAGCTTTTGGAACTGCGGTCTCGTCCGGGTCGTACTCCGGTGGACGAATCCGACACCTTGTACAATTCAGTTACTCCATTATATGCGACTCCTGACCTACAAACAGGTTCTGTAAGCTCCTCTGGAGCAAGGCAAGCACAGGACTCAAAAGAGCTAGCACCCGACAAAAAATACAGAAAAAGTATTAGGTACGAAGAGCATGACGATATCGCCGAGGCGATTGGTGAAGGGACGAACTACGACTCTAAAACTTTGTTTCCTGGTCTAAGGGGCATGAAGGAAGAGATTCAAATTGAAGCAAATGCCATGTCTCAGTTGCATCCGGCGCTGGCTCAACGAGTTGCAAAGGACAGGCCAGTTTTTGAGGGTTCGATTGCGGATAGAACTTACAACAATGATCTTTTAGAAAAGCTTGGTAGCTCAAAGACATTTGCCGAGGCACAGCAGCGGGCGTTCAAAAGAGGCTTAATTAATGAGTTGGACGCTGCACAGCAGCGGGCGCCTAACTTCGAAACGCTACGCAAGAATATTAACAAGGTTCTCACAGACGAAGGGATCGGGCCATCCTTCGTAAAGAAGCTGGGTCTGGAGGAGTTGCCGCCAACCGCAGCGCCGGAGGTCAGTCGCGCTCTTCTCAACAATGACATGGACTCCCTGAGTGATGTGCTGGCTAGGGCGTTCCAAGATGGACAGCAGTTCGGCGGCGCGTCCCGTGCGCGAGACATGGCTGCTCGTCCGCCTTATATGAATCAGAACGACTTCATGCAGTTTGCCACGCGGGTTTTGCCGGTCGAAGCAAAGAAGATGGGTTTAGACATGGTGATTGTTCCGCCCAAAGAAGAATTTATGGCGGCACGGTCGTCTGACGTGGGTGGCGCAAGAGACGTTGCAGCATTCAACGCTGTCCTAGAGGGAGAAGACACTGCTCGTCGCGCGGCTCAAATTCTTCGGAAAAGGGCGGCTGCGGCTAAGAAAAACGACGCGGCTCCCACCGAGTTCAAATCACAACAAGAAGTGGATGATTTCTTGGACGAGGCAGGAGTGGTTGGCGCATTGCGAACAGAGATTGCACAATCTGTGCAACGGCAGGGAATCGCAGGTGATTTTGAGAAATTAGCCAAGGCGATTGAAACGACCATAAAAGAGGGTGACATTAAAAAAGTAGTCGCACCAAATGTTTCATTCGTGAACGAAAGAAAGCTGCGAGGCCACTTCCAGAACTACGGCAAGAATCTTGACGCTGCTTTGAGTAAGCTAAACAAGTCTGGCGTTAAGGTAGAAGAAGCGACAGAAATAAAATTTGCTAATCCAGACCCTCGTGGCATGAGTACACTTGGTAAGTATGCAAGTGGCGAAGCGACAAGAGGCACAGGTTTTGGATTTCAGCCGTCACTTCCGCCTTTTCGAATCATCGATCTACGTGATCCGGGCACTGCGCAAGTCGCCAAGAAAGTGCCTAGCGCCTACAAGGACGGCGGACCCGTAGACTTGAGGCCCAAAAAGCTGGTACACTCCGGCATTGGCGCTATGGCAAGACAGGTGATGTGATGGCAAGTAAAAAAGACGACGTTAAAGACGAAGAGCTTTTGGCGAAGCTTCGTGACAAATTCTACGATCCTAAGCCTGGTGAAACCGACTACTCAGAGACGATGTCATTTGACGAGTATGTCAAACGTATTGGGCCTGCCAAAAAAGCTGCCGGTGGCATGGTCAAAGGCTTTAGCCCGATAGCTCGTCCGCAAAAGTTCAAAGGTGTATTTTAATGGCCCTTCCTCCGCAGATGGTTGATATGGCAATGGGTGCTGGTGGTCCGGCGGATCAGTTGTCTCAAGAAATGATGGTCGAGTTACCTGAAGAGGATATGCTTCCTGAAGGCATTGAACTTGCCGGCATGGAGGAGATGGTCGAGGTAGACGCCGAGCCGTATACGCATAACGCAAACCTTGCGGAGGTTTTGGACGACTCAGCCCTTAGTGCTCTGTCATCGGATTTGCGAGACAAGATTGATGATGACAAAGAGTCTCGTGAAGATTGGGAAGAGACTATTTCCAAGGGGTTAAAGCTTCTTGGTGTGAACTATGAAGAACGCAACGAGCCGTTCCTTGGTGCGAGTGGTGTTCACCATCCGCTGTTGAGCGAAGCCGTGACACAGTTTCAAGCACAAGCCTATAAGGAGATGCTGCCGGCTGGAGGCCCAGTAAAGGCACAGGTTCTTGGCGCGGCCAATAAGATGCTTGAGGATCAGGCACAGCGTGTCAAAGACTTCATGAATTACCAGATTACCGAAGTAATGGAAGAGTATGATCCGGACACGGATCAAATGTTATTTTATCTACCTTTGACAGGTTCGACCTTCAAAAAGGTATACTTTGATGCAGGTAAGCAACGAGCAGTTTCAAAGTTTGTGCCAGCGGAAGATTTGATTGTTCCGTATTCGGCAAGTGACTTGAACACAGCCGAACGTGTCACGCATGTAGTGCGAATGACTGAGAACGAACTTCGTAAGCTTCAAGTTGCGGACGTGTATCGGGACATTGATCTTCAGGCTGGAGAAGAGGATGATGATAGTTCAATTAGGGCAACAGGTAACGAACTGCAAGGCGTTCGCCCGTCGTATGGTAACGACATCCATACATTACTTGAAATTCACACTGAGCTTGATCTTGAAGGCTTTGAGGATCTTTCACCCGAAGGTGAGCCTACGGGCGTTAAACTCCCTTACATTGTCACTTTGGATGAAGATTCAGGACAAGTTCTTTCAGTGGTGCGAAACTATCGGGAGATGGACCCGCTTCGCAGAAAGCGACAATATTTCACTCACTATAAGTTTCTGCCTGGGTTTGGGTTTTATGGCTTTGGCCTGCTTCATACTATAGGGGGTCTTTCCCGTGCAGCGACATCGATCCTTCGACAACTTGTTGATGCGGGCACTCTTTCGAATCTGCCTGCCGGCTTCAAGGCTCGTGGTGTTCGTATTCGTAACGACGATGAGCCGCTTTCTCCTGGCGAGTTCCGTGATATTGATGCTCCCGGCGGTGATCTTCGGAATGCTCTTATGCCCCTTCCATACAAGGAACCTTCTGGCACACTTGCTCAACTACTGGGCGTTATTGTCGATTCCGGGCGCAGGTTCGCTCAAGTCGCAGATGCAAAAGTCTCCGACGTTAATTCCCAAGCCCCCGTCGGAACCACAGTTGCACTGATTGAGCAGGGGTCGAAGATCATATCCTCGATCCACAAGCGTCTGCATTATGGTCAGAAGAATGAGTTTCGTCTTTTAGCTGAAGTTTTTGCCGACAATCCTGTGCCGTATCCTTATTTTGTGGGTCAGGGCGTACCTGCTGAAATCATGCAGCAGGACTTTGATGGTCGTGTAGACATCCTTCCGGTGTCGGATCCGACAATCTTTTCTATGTCGCAGCGTTTGTCGTTGGCTCAAACTCAAATGCAGTTGGCTTCGCAAGCTCCACAAATGCATAATATGTATGAGGCGTATCGCCGGATGTATGATGCGTTGGACATCAAGAACATTGATGCAATTCTACCGCCGCCACCACCACCGGCACCTGTAGACCCTGCCACTGAAAACTCAAACGCGGTGAAGGCCAAGCCTTTGCAGGTGTTCCCACAACAGGATCATGAAGCGCACATTGTGGCGCATGCTATGTTCTTATCGTCACCTGCGGCAAGCGCCAGCCCACAGGCATTCCTGTTGCTCTTATCTCATGTGCAGGAGCACGTAGGCATGCTTGCGAGGGACCAAGTTGTAGCCTTCTTCCAAAGCGCGCAGCAGGAGGCCATGGCGCAAGGTCAGGCGCCACAACAGCCTGATCCAAATGTAATTGAGTCCGCTGTAGCACAGCAGACAGGTGAGATCATGCAGCAGATCATGCCAATGATTCAGCCGGCGCAGAATCAAGATCCGTTGGTAGGCATACGTCAGCAAGAGCTTGAAAACGCGCAGGTGGAAATTCAACGTAAAATGATGAATGATCAAATGGATTTCCAGATTGATCAGGCCAAGCTGCAACAGGCTTACGAGTTGGCGCAACAGCGGCAAGGGCTGCAAGAAAACATTGCGGATGCACGAAACGATGTAAACATCTACCGCATCAACACACAGGCAGCATTGTCGAGAAACAAATGATTCAAGCATTGATAGGTCCGATTGCCTCTTTAGCCGGCACATGGTTGGAAGGTAAGGTTGAAAAGACCAAGGCTGAGACGGGCGCAAAGGTCGCCAAGGCCAAGGCTGAAGCCGTCATCATGGAGAAGAAAGCCACGGGTGAGATTGATTGGGATCTTGAGATGGCTCGTGGAAGTCAGTCGTCTTGGAAGGACGAATGGCTTGTAATCTTGTTCTCAGTTCCGCTTATTTTGAGCTTTGTGCCGGGGATGGAAGGTGTGGTAGCAAATGGTTTCGAACAGTTGGATAAGATGCCCGACTGGTATCAGTATTCCCTTGGTGTTATTGTTGCTGCTTCTTTTGGCGTACGTAGTGCTACCAAGTTTTTTGGTAAGAAGTGATGATCATGTGG
>Ga0098043_1000919_pt1 | contig 10582 bp, 1 predicted proteins | sample 9B_taG_FD_92581 | JGI IMG/M metagenome (GOLD analysis project Ga0098043, IMG submission 92581) | Marine viral communities from the Subarctic Pacific Ocean - 9B_ETSP_OMZ_AT15188_CsCl metaG | ecosystem: Environmental > Aquatic > Marine > Oceanic | place: Subarctic Pacific Ocean | collected 2015-01-10 | reverse complement strand
GATTAACTAGTTCAGTGAGTGTTGCTTTTGGTTGTTCAATCCAGGAAACCTCTTCATAATTTAAAGTTACTGAATTTCCGGTTTTTTTGACATTAGAATCTAACAATTCAAAATCAGTTCCAAAATCTAATATCTCAGGTGTTACACTTTCTGCAGGAGCAACTTGTGATGCTAAAGTATTTCTAGTTATAAATGGATTAATTTCACCCATATCAGGATTTACTTCAACTGTAGAATTAGGATTAATAAAACTATAGTCATTAAATGCGTCTACAAAAAATCCTGTTTTAAATCTATCCAAATCATTACTATCACGAATTTGCATACTCTTAGCATCTAATTCTAAGAGAGAAAGAGATGTTAATTCCTCTAAATTAGAAATCCTATTTTCAAGTCTACCAATATCTCTCATTGTATATCTTCTATTATCTTTTTGAGAAATAATTGCACTTTGTGGTGCATAAAGATATGGAGGTAGGTTAATGGTTGCAATTTCCATTACCGCATTATCATCATTTACTGGAGATTTTGGAGATTCTGCAGCTACACCTTTTTTGTATACAAAATTTCCATACTTATTCAACAATAATTTGTCAATTCTAGGTAGATAAAATTCATATCCAAGTCTTAAAGTTTCTTCCGGAACTAAGAATTTTGTAATTGAATCATCAAATGATCTTGAAGAATAGTGGAATGGAGAAATAGATGCACTATTTGGATTATATACCGGAACTCTTGGTCTAAAGTCAATTGTATCAGAAGCTCTAATTGGATCTACACCTATCGATGGTATATCAGTTCTAAATCTATCTTTATCATAACTCAATACTGTAAAAGCATCCCCATTGTCTCCTGCAGGAATTGTATAATGATCAAAAATAATCGTTAATCGAGCGGATGGAGTTGACGATTCTGCATTTCTAACAATTCTGGAATAGTCATAATATTGATTTCTTTGACCTTTATCCAAAGTAAAAGAATTTGTTACATTTTTATATTTGCCTTCAGATTGAGATTTAACTTCACCTTTTATGTTTGATTCTTCAAATTCTACTTCATCTAAATCATCAAATTTATTTGATGAAAGATAAATTATATCTACAGTATCTACTACGTCTTTACCAACAATTCTAGCTACAGTCTTTCCATCTAACGATTTTATATTTTCACCAACTATAGCATTACTATTAACACTTAATGAACTATCAAATGACAATGTATCAAAGGTTGGATCCGATGTATTTACAGATTCATAAATTGCTATAATTTTAGCAACATCTGGATAATTGAGACATATTTCTTCATCTTCTACTCTAGTTCCATATTTATGATTAGTATCATATGTTAGTCCATTAGCAAGTGAACTATTTCCATCATCATTAGAACCAGAAGATTGATTTCTTGATGTATTTACAGTGACTTTTCTACTACGATTATATGTTTTTTCTTTACTGACAAGACCACTTTTACTTAAAGAAACTAGTACTTTAGCTCCTGCTCCTGCTGCAGCATTAAGAATAATTTGTGATCCATCTGCATCTCTCTTGCTTGCAGTAATGGGAACAATAGTATTACCACTTGTTGCAACTGAATATTTTTCGGCATCAAAAGGTTCATAACTGGCATTAGTAAGATCAGTAATATCTGCATTACCTAAAGTAATTTGACCATTTCCATCTGTATTTTTGCCAGATATAAGTTTAGTCATTTTGAACTCAGAGTTAGTTAAATTAACCTGAGATACATTTTTATGTGCAAGAGGAATAAACAACTGTCCAGAACCTCTTACAATAGGAGCACCAGCAAACATTTGTACTGATATATCAGTATTTGGCAATCTACCATCATATACTTTAGGAATATTGGTTGCAATTGCTTCCAGTTCCATTGTCAGTCCATCATCAGAAATATCTTTGACTTTATTATATGTTTCTGTGTTAAGTCCTACTCTTTGATATCTAACAACAGAACCAATTCTCAAACCTGTAAACCCTCTTCCACCAGCACGAACAATATTATTAGAATCAATAGTTACGTTTCTAATTCCATTTGGAATTGCAAATGTTTCTAAAGCACTATTAGCTGTAAATCCTGTTCCAACTACAGACTTGATATTTTGCGTATTGTATGCTGTTGTAACACCAACAGTTCTAGAAATATCACTAGATCCATCAATTTCAATCGATTCTCCTTTATGGAAAGTTCCAGATGTCTGAACAACATTAATAATAGTAGCACCACCACCTGCACCTACAGAATATCCACTTGCTCCACTACTCTTACCTTTGATGAAGGATCCTTCTCTAACTTCATCATTACTAACAGATTGATTTAAAGTAATAGAAGTATAAGTTTGGAGATCAAATAATCTTAGATCCCATACAGTAGCATCATCTTCGTAATTTGCATCTTCAAGATTAAAACTATAAACTCTCGCACTTCCAATAATATCACCAGTTCCATTAAAATTATTATATATTTGAATAACACTTCCCGAATCAGGTAATCCAGATACGGTATTTACTTTGAGTAAATTGCCTAACTCATATCCAAGTGAAGCAGCACTACTAATACCAACTTCTCTAGGTTTTTCAATATCTAAAATAGTAGTTCCATTTTTATCTACATCATATCCAGCAACATATGCTCTACCAGATGATATTTTAATACACATTAAATCATCATCTGGAGTATTTTGTTGTTCCGTAAGTTCTTGTGGATAGTATAATCCATTATTACCTATTCCATTATTCAATGAATTGAATACTGAAACAGTAAATGGGTTTACAGAATAATTTCCAGACTCATCAAAAGTTCTATCTGCTATGTAATCCCTAATTATATTATATTCACTTTTTGTTTCTATTATCTTAATTTGACCTTTATCGATACGCATTAATTCGATAAAGTCTGTATCATCATTATCAGTAAGATCTTTTTTAATTAAAGTTAATTTTATTTGAAATCTATCAGCACCTGGCGCGGCAAAGTTACTGAATCCTTTTGCGTTATCAAATAAACTTGAATCGTCTTTTGCTGTAATAATTTTTTCATCAACCTGTAGTCCGACCCTGTAAGATGAGTTATTTTTGTAAGGATCTAATACTATTTTTTGTTCATCAACATTAACAAAATATCCTCTTATAAAATAAACACCTTTTGTTATAATTGCAGCGCTACCAATTGAAGTTGCATCAATTGTAGTTAGAGAAGCAAAAACTTCACCCGCATTGATAGTAGAAAGACCATATTGGACATTTTCATTACAAACTAATTCTTCTCCGTCAGAAAAAACATTTTGACTAAAGTCGTTGCCACTAGTAATGTAAGTTACATATAATGTGACATCATTTACCCTACTATCTTCATCTGGTAAAAGAACAAATTTTATATTTGCTTCTACACCCGAACTCTGTCCTATTATTTTTTTTCCTATAAAATTTTTAATAAAAAGAGCTACATCTATACCAAAGTTAGAAGATTTTAATTTTACTGATGCATAGTTATTTTCATATGCTATAGATCCCGGAACAACAACTGATCCATCTTTGAATATATTAGTTCCAAATGTTTCTAATTGATCTTGTAAAATAGACTGAGAAGTTGTTAGTTCTCTTGCCTGTACAGGAAATCCTGGTTTAAATAAAACTTTTTGAAAATTCTTTTCAGAATCAAAATCGTCATAATATGGATTTATATTTAAATTAGTTTTTTGTGCCATCTTTTTTTATTAGAATTCCAGGACAATTTTGATGTCTTCTTTTTGTCTCAAATCTCTCTGAACAACAGATCGATTAGTAATGTAAATTACATCTCCCGTCTTTTTATTTATCTCTGATTCAGAAACCCCATTTGAATATTCAACTCCAAGATTAATAATTTTGTTATTGGCACTTAGTGTAACTCCATTAAAACTAGTATCAATTTTTTTATTGTGAACATCACCAGGAGCTCTGATTACTACGTCTTCATTTCCTTCAAATTTAAGTACATTTGCTCGTGTAGATACATCAATTGTATCAAGATGATCGTAACCACCTCCAGCAGAATCTGTTGCAGAAGCAAAAAATAATGATCTGTCTTGAAAATATTTTACTACTTGTGTATTTGTATCATAGGACGCAATATATCCTCTAGCTATTCCTCCAGTAACTGCTTGTGTAATTTTAACACCGGCATAATTTTTTGTAGCTTCTGATAGTGACTCACTAACTCTAAATGAAGGTAGAGATGAAAATTCGTTTGCTTTGTAAATATCTGTTGATGTAGTTTTTTCAGGATTTTTTATAATACCAACCTGACCAAAAGATGTATCTACTGGAAAATCTTTAGTTGAATCATCAAATCTAGCATAAATTAAAACTTTATCCGCCCCAAGTTCTTTATAAATGTCAAATCCATGTCCTTTTGATGGGGGTATTATAGGAATTAATTTTCCTAAGGCTAAACTATTGTCATCAGATGTTTGTATTGGACCCAAATCAACAATACCATATGTATATCCAGATCCTCCAGATACAACTTTTACAGATTCTATTATCCCTGTATTTGAAACTGTTATACTAACTTTTCCTCCGGTCCCATCTCCCAAAATATTTACTATATGAGGATCATCTCCAGAAGATATATAACCACCTGCCGATCCGGCATTTTCTACATATACTTTTTTTATTTGATTTTTATTAACTTCAGAATTTCCAGATTCCCTAACAGATTTTATTTCAGAATTTGTAGTAGTGCCCCAATCATTTGGTAGTACAACATATTCAGTTGAATCAAATTTTATAACATCACTAGGAGAAACAGTAAATAGATATTTCCAAGTATATCCATCAGATTGAGTTACTGGTTCTACATCAGTAAAATTAGGTTCTATTAAAGATCTATTACCTTTTGCAGTAGAACTTTCAGGATCTCCTGTTGATCCATTATCAAGACAAATATAAACCTGAAAATCACTGTTTATAATATAGTAATTTGATCGATATAAATTAGTAGTTTTTGAATTAGGAGCTAAATTAACGGCACTGTAGTCATGCCGATACATGTCATATCTATTATTGCTAATCCAAGTATGTCTTTTTACAACCCTTCTAATATTTGCCGCATTTATTTTTTTACCAAACAACATAGTATCTCTATAGTTTGTTTGATAACTCAAATTGTCAATAGGTGCTAAAGGCCAATTATCAGATGTATCAGTCCTGCCAAATCCCGCTACTGTAGGATTTGGTAATCCTAAAAATACATAGTAAGAATTATTATCGTTTAAAACGGATTCTATAAAACTTGTTGCATTACCAATTCTAAATTGTTCTGTTACTACGGCGGACATATTAATAGTTTTTTAGATATTTATAAGGACTATTTGGTAATTGCTCCTGTATTGAAGAAAGTTGCATCTCCACCAACTCTTTGCACTATTGGGAAGGATGACAATCCAGAATTAACCGAGAATCCTGTAACACCGATAGATATTGGTGAATCAGATCTCTTAATATCTGCACCAGTTAAAATTCCTACAGAGAATTTTCCGATAGGATTTGTCGAATATCCAACAATTGCATCTTCATTAATACTTGTTGGGTCAGTTCCAGAATCAATTCTACACGTAATAATGCCTATGACAGGATTGGGTGAAATACCTGTAGTACTGAATTCTTTAATAATGTAGATATTATCTACACATGTAGTTCCAATACCAACTACTTCAGAATCATTTTCATTTATGGAAATTATACCATTTCCAACTTCAGTATCATAGATAAAAATTGGATTACCTGGTATAAACACATTAGTTGTATCAAATGTTTGTTGATCTGAATCAAGAGTCAAAGTAAATTTGATAGCTTTATTTCCATCTAATCTGGTAAATTCTATTCCGGTGACAATTCCCGTATTTCCTTTAACAGACGTGATACCTGTAACTATGTCTGTTTCTATCTCAGGTCTTGATACAATTACTTGTGGTGGATTGGATTGGGAATATCCTAAACCAGGATTTGTAATTGTAATTTCATTAACTGAACCATTAGTTATATTAACTGTTGCAGTAGCAACAGTTCCGACACCAACACCTATTTGTGAAGGAGGTGCTTGTATTCTAACAGTTGGTACTGATGTATATTCGGATCCACCATTACTAATTGTCAAGTTTGATATTGTTCCTTGAGGAGAAACTGTTGCTGTTATTTCTGCAGGAGTTTGATTTATGGATTCTGGAGAAATTCTAATAGTAATTGGGGTACTATCAGATTCATAATTAAATAATGATCCAATACTATCTATGAAGAATTGTGTATCAGTAGTAGTAAAATCTGAGATAATTTTTGCTGCTGGATTAATTCTTGGTTCCAAAAGAATTCTTGATTTGTCAATAATTTCACCATCAATGAATAAGTCATACTTCTGTCTTGTAACTTCAACTGGTTCAAAGTCATCTGTTATTCCATCACCTCTATATGGATTTGTTCTTACAGTATCTGCTTGTGTAAATTCAGAAACTAATCTATTATCTTGATTCGGTTGTCCCATAACTTGTACTTCATCACCGATTTCGATTGGTCTTGGTGGAGCTTCTATAATAGAAGAGTCTTCACCGTCAGTTCCTTTATAGAAGAAAATATGTATATCATCCTCAGGTCTTGGTGCAACTTTAAAGTTAACAGTTGTTCCACCAATAAATTCATATGTTTTTCCGGGTTCTTGAATAACTCTATTTCTAAAGATAAGAAGAATTGGATTTAGTTCAACATCAAAAGCCTCATTTGCTTCAACACTGATTATTTCGTTTTCATATTTTAATGGGAATCTAGTTCTAAATCCAGTTTGTAATGGTGCAATAGAATCAATATAATCAAATTCACCAAATTGCCATAATGCAAATTGATCTGTAAATGTTTCCGTTACTTCCATTTCAAATTCTTTTATTAATGATTCTATAAATCTGGAAGTAACTAATCCAACTGCTTTAAATTTATCACCAGGGAAAAATCCATATCCAGGAGTACTGACTTCAAATTCTGATACTTCAAATAATTCTGATCCTATTCCTGTATAATCAGAACTTGGAGTTGTTTTTGCATCAATTTTCAATCCTACTCCAGTGTCGGTGGTAGGTCCATCCGCTCTTCTAGAAATACCTACTATAGAAAGATTTTCATAAGATGGTTCCGAAACAAATATCGTTGGATTGGTATAACCTGTTCCACCATTAGAAATATTAAATTCCAATGCTCCTCCACCATGTGCGGGAGATGTTCCAACAAAGACTGTAAATACATCATCATTTACTTTAGTAACAGAAGTAGAAATACCTGATACATAATCAGTGCTTCTTGGATATGGATGTAAAGTCTGGAAACTATCTTGAGCACATGAAAATACCAAAGATCCATCTTCAATTGTTACAAGGTCATTAGTAGATAATCCATGAGATGCTGCAAAAACTGATAAGATTCCAGTTGAAGGATTATATGTAGTTCCAGATGCTGGTTGAATTGCAGGACTTCCTGATTTTTGAATTCCTGAAGTGGCACTAATAAATCTATGCGTATTAAATCCTACAGGTGCTCCCGTTATGACTGCAGCATTTCCACTATGTCCGGTTTCTGTAACTGCAACAGATACAGAAACAATTCCATTATATCCAGATCCAAAACTTAAATCTGGGAAGAATGGAATAGCAGATCCTCCCCCAACATAATAGTGAATTAATGTACTAATTCCTGCATTAACCACAAATACCTTAGAACTTGGCGTACTTATCAGTGAATATTCTTTTTCTCCACCAGTAGGATAAACAACAGTTCCTGAACCAGAATTGCATGTAAATGACAAACCAACTAGTCTTACCTGATCTTTACTTTGATCATCAAACCTAAGTCCGTGATCTGTTGTTGTAGTTACAGATAAAATTCCGGTTACATTATTATATACTGCGTTTTGAATGCTGAGAGATGCACCTGTGGTAGCCACACCAACAACATCTACTATGGAACCTCCTGCGACTACAGGACGAAGATTAGCACCTATTAGTGGAGCATATCCAAGTCCTGCAGTAGATCCTACGGATATAGGTAATCCACCTCTGGGTATTTGATTTACGTTTACATCAGATTCACTAATAAAATCTTGCTCAATGTCATTGACATACATCCCAGTGAATTTAACTGTTGATACACCAGAAATTTCATCTTCAATAATTTGATAATTTTGTTGAGGATTATTATCAGTTTCTGGTGTTTGGAATATTCCATTAATGAATAAAACACCTTGTCCACCACTTGTTCCAATACCCACAGTATCTTGACCATCAACCGTCAAAGTAAAGTCTGATTTTATTCCTGTAAATTGATCAGAAATATTATCATAGATCACATTTGTTGTGTAATTATTTCTAAAGTAGACTCTACCATTAAATATGGATCTTGAGAAAGGTAGTCCATTTCTATCCTCACCTTGAGGATTGCCTCTAGGTGCTTCAATGAAATTGACCTTACTATCAACTATATTGTAGTTTCCTTTATAAAGTTCTACAAGTGTTCCATTTGCATGAGCAGTAGCAGAACTACCAACCGATCCTCTTTCAACACTTACTAGTTTGAAGTTTCCTTCTCCGGGAGTTATGGGTCCTATTGCTAATGTTCCAACTCCAACATTATCAACCCTCATATATTCATCTTCAACTTTAAGAATGTTTATAATACTTACAGATGAAATTCCACTAAGAGCAAAAATAGTTTGGTCAGTTGTTATTCCAGGTGCAGCATTATTAGCTATAGTATGTGTAATACGTGTATTAGATATTGGAGTTTGAACAATACCATCAATAGCCATTAATGCTTTTTCATTAGACTTAACCATTTCAAGTGTATGTGCATTTCCTTCTCCAAAAGAAGTAACAGTAATTCCTATTCCACTATCTGCATGTGCCTTAGTTGTTGCAATTCCAAATTCGTTATCATCATGTCTTATTGCAAAAACTCTAGATGTCAATATACCAATTGAAGAACCATCAATAGTATATTGCATTGGAGTTGAACCAACCCCAACAAATGTAGACTTAGGAGTATAGATCAATTCTTCACCAGTTCTAAAGAAATGATCTTCAACACTAAATGCACTATATCCAATTCCAGTGTTGGCTGATGAGACAATAGTAGTCGATGGATTAAATGATTTTTTAAATATATCAATATTTTTATATTTTAAATCAAACTGCTTTCTATTAATCCTATCTCCATTAATTGAATTATAAAATTTAAATTCAGAAGTTTCTACAATATTTCCATATTCTAATTCATTGGGAATATTATCATCGTCTATACCTCTATAGAACACTTGATTAAAAGTTTTAATACTTGTAATTCCAGTAGTATCTTCAGGGTGGAATTTGACAATAAAATCACTTGGAGTATGTGTAGCACTAAAAGTTCCTAATCCTAGTACAGAATCATAATTATTTGCTAGGAATTGAGATTGTTGTAAATATGCATTACTTCCATCATGTATTGCCGTTATTTGATGTAAAGCTTTAGAAGAACCCACACTTACTTCAACATTACACTTAATAGCATCAAATGTGAGAGGATATCCAGAGAATATTGTGGTTATTCCAACTCCAGAAGTAAAAGATGCTTCATACAATGAAGTTCTTTCATCTCCAGAATTTTGTCCATCAACCAGATATCTATATTGACCATTTCCAAGGAAAACTGATCCAAATCCAACTATTTTAGAACTAACTTTTATATTATTAGTAGTGTCATTTATGTATGAGAAAATTAAATTGTTATTTTCAATAGAAACACTTGAAATTCCTATTCTATTATCAAGACTTTCACCTCCAGCATCAACATAATATTCAGAAATATAACTATCAGTTCCATCATGTGTAATATATGACTCTACAAAATTTATTTGTTTTGTTGTAGTATCAATAACTCTAGTAATAATATGTGCAGATTCAACTTCACTTATATTTTTAGAGAATATTGTTGATGTTCTTCCTGCAAGTAAAAGTGCATTTGTTGATGTCAGATCAATAAATCCTATTGATTGAGTTCCAATACCAAGCATGTAAGGATTTACGCTTGTTTTAATAAATTTGAGATCATAATCAATATTATTTGGATCTTCTGGTACAAATCTAAGATAGGTAGTTCCTTCTTCAGTATTTGTTTCTACACGATAATTTCCAAATGTATCTTCGGCAAAAGTTGTAAAATTTTCTCCAGAATTAATCAATTCTGATTTATTGAATACTGTATGATCTGTTCCATTAGATAATATTACCAATTCTGAAAGTTGTAATTGCTTTTCAGGATGATTAAAACTTTCAATTCTAATTAAATAATGATCATACTTTTCTATTGTCTCAATAGTATCAAGATTTAAGAATCTATCAGGACTGGATTCTAAATTAGAAAATTGTTGATTTATATTGTCAATGGTAATAACATTATTCGTTCTACAATCAATAAATTGCACAAATCTAGTTTTATTAAATTGTAAGAAACTTGAAACTTCTCCATCAGATTCATCATCTCTAACTATATCTATTCCTCTAAGAATATCAACT
>Ga0098043_1000913_pt1 | contig 10596 bp, 4 predicted proteins | sample 9B_taG_FD_92581 | JGI IMG/M metagenome (GOLD analysis project Ga0098043, IMG submission 92581) | Marine viral communities from the Subarctic Pacific Ocean - 9B_ETSP_OMZ_AT15188_CsCl metaG | ecosystem: Environmental > Aquatic > Marine > Oceanic | place: Subarctic Pacific Ocean | collected 2015-01-10 | reverse complement strand
TAATTGGTCAGGTAGGTGATGGTACTCCTTGGACAACTGTTAACACTAGTGATCAAAATTGTTGTGAAAGCGGAATAGGTGGTTGTACAGATAATATTGCGCATCAGTTTATACATACAACTACAAGTCTTCTAACAAATAACGTTGATAATGTTTCAGAAGGTTTTGGTTATAATTTAAACTATCATCTTGGTAGCAACAAAGGATATATAATAGATTATAATAACAGAACTCCTAACGCTGGTGCTTTTAATTATGATCCAAATGCAACTGTTTTACAATCTGGTATTTGGGAGGCAGACGTACCTGTTATTGGTTATGATGCTACTAATATTGTAAATAGTGTTGGTGTTTATTCTCAACTAGATTCTACTTGTGCGGGCGATCCAGCTGCTTGCGCTGGTAACGGTAACGAAAATGCTTGTTGTTATCAAGCTGGATGTCTTGATCCAGGTGCTTATAATTTTGAATATAACGGTTTTGGACTAGATGACATGCCAAACGGTCCACAATTAGAAGGAAGAGAAAAATGGCTTAATGGATCAAACAATGCAGTTGGTGGTTTTTCAGGAGTTCAAAGACAAAGAGTTAATTATTGGGTTCAAGGAGAGTTAAGTCTAGACACTTGCTCTGATTGTACTAATTATTACGATGAATTTACTGGTACAACACGTTATCATAGAACTTGTGCTGATTGTGCTGGTAATAGAGCAGAACTTTTCTTTGTAGATCCTAATACTGGTGCTGGAACAGCAGGTACTTCAACACCTGGAGCTTATCTTTCTGTAAATCAAGTTCTACTTAACGCTGATTTAAGTTGTTGTTGTTATTACGCTGGGTGTACCGATCCAACCGCTTGTAATTATTACGGTGATATGAATGGGGTAAATTCAGATGGTAGTTCTTCTTATAATCCTAGAGTTTGTCAAGATGATAGCGATGGTACTATTGATCCATTAAATCAATGTTACTATGGTTTTTCGAATCTTTATTACGCTGATAATAATTGTAACTCAGGTCCAAGTTGTGCAACTCCAGTTCCTGGTAGCATATATACTGATCAAAACCAATGTTGTAATGAAAATCCATCAGCTTGTAGTTAATAATATAAATAAATAAACATGTCATATAATATAGGTGATCCAGGTCCTGCGGGAGGTTTTATATTTGCAACACCGCAAACGCCTGGTAACAATACTGGTTTTTATTTTGAGGCAGGGCCTCATGATCTTGCTGTTTCGCAAATGCCACCTGGTAGTTATGGTTATATTTGCTCTACTGGTAATACGTGGCAGCCGTTACCAAACCCACAAAACATCGGCCCTGGTTTGCCTCAAATTAGTGGAGCCGCTGAGTTTGGTTGGATGAAAGCTGTTATACCTACTGTTGTAGCTATACCTTCTGTATCAACAGCAACAGGAGCTGATGTTGGTGATGGTAAAAATAATACCGTAAATTTATTAAACCCTCCACCAAACGTACAAGCTATTTTTTATCAATCAGCTGCTGAGTTATGTGACAATTATTCTACTGTAGGCGTTGATCCAGTTAGTGGTGATGGCCCTATAGATTATACAGACTGGTTTTTACCTTCTGATAGAGAAGCTACATTAATGATTAATAATATTGGTCCTAATACGCAATATAATCAAGCTGTAAAAATTTTAGGACCAGGTATTATTTCTAATAGTATTACATATCCACACACTAATAAGTATTGGACATCAACAGCCGATCATACGGGTGGATCTATTAAAGCTAAAATAGTAGATTCGTTGACAGGTATAACTACAAACGCTACAAGATGTCACGTATATAGCGTTCGACCAGTTAGAATGTTTATGTATGAAAATTATGAAAGAGAATATCGTTGTCCTGGCGCTGCTGGTGGTTCAGTATGTATAAGCGTTCCTCTTGGTTCTACTTTACCGCCTTTAAATGCTTTTCAAACATTACAAGATTGTAATACAGCTTTACAAAACGGTGATTGTGGTGGTGGACCAAGTCCTTGTATACCTAATGAAGCTGATTGTTATAATTATAGAGATGGTGTTGGTGGTGTTAATTTAAAATGGACACCAAGATTAACACCTATATATACACCTGGTTTGAGTGGATCAGGAGCTCATACTGTAGATGAAGATTTTGATAACATGGGACATGATTATAGAATAAAAACTACTTGGGTTGATCAAAACGGTGTTACACATACAAATGATCCTTTGACCGCAGAAGAGTGGATAAAAAAATTTTTTCAAGCTGACTTTAATGCATGGATATCAGGTAACAACCAAGGATGGGTAGAAGTACAAAGCAATCAACGTTGGGATTCTGTTATTGGTTTACCTTGGTTTAATTTAAACATATCTCAACAAGATGCTATGGGTAATGAGATAGATATTTCTCAATTTAAAGCACAAGACGGTAGTGGTTATTTGATAAAAATATGGGATAAAAGAAAAAGATTATTAGGTTCTTGGCTTTATGATAATTGCCAAGTTATGCACCCAACAGTTAAATATTATAAATCAGCAACTACTGGATCTTCTTTTAGAAATGAAATAGACATGCAGTGTGCTAGTTTTCCAGAGCTGTGTAAATCAAAAAAACTTAGAGTGTTTTTTACTTGTAATGGAGGTAAACTTCCTCAAATGATAGATGGCCATCATGAGTATGGAAAACTTTACAGGATAATGCAGTATGGTTACAGGTTACGCTCGCATTTTTTACCTGATGACCTTAATTATCCTTCACATCATGATCCATCAGTTACAAAATTACCTTCTCATTGGTCTGGATCACTTGGAAATGAAAATGGTACTATTTCATCTCCTCTTAGACCTGCGCTTTTATCTACTAACGGTATTAACAATTCTGGTACTTTAGGCTTAAATATGGTTGTGAACAATTTTTCAAACCAATATTTTCCAGGTGTAGTAATACCTAGCTTTGGACATAGAAATGAAGATTATAGTGACGACGTTGAAGTTAATCCAAATATGTTAACTAACTCTTACGCTTATATATTAATAAAGTGTGATTATTTTGATAATTCTCCACAAGGCTACGCGCATATAAACGGTCCTAATACAGATGAGTTTCATATGAATATAATTTGTGATGAAACTCATGGTGCTTGGGCTGGTCAAAATTTATATGATATACCTTTTCATGGGCCAACTTGTGGTCCATCTCCTTATTTTAATCCTAATCCTTTTTCTAATAATATTCCAACAGGTCCTTATATTACTGGTATTAAATATAAAAAAGTAATAAATAATTGTAGAAATCATGGTATGATTGGTAATAGAGCTATTCTTCACTCAGGTTATGGTACAAATACAACAGGTCCAAATCCACTAATAACATACGGCCAGCAAACCTATCCACCTGGTTGTATTAACGGTGATCCAACAAACCCATGTTTACATCAGTCGTTCAGTAGTATAAATTTTCATCCTTGGTTTGCTCAATTTAAACCAGGTGATGGTAGTGTTCCTGGTACTAGTTCTACATGGACAAACATTACGTGGTACCAAGACACGCATCAATTCATTTATGACAATCAAGCCACACCAACAATAGAACCAAACATGAATTGCAGGCATTTAACCTGGGATGGTACTAATGCTACTGGTGGTGGTACAGAATCAGAACCAGGTGGTAGAGGTGAAAGCGGTGAATATGTAATAACTGAGTTTAATATAAACGAAGAGCATATATCTGAGCCTGGCGGCGTTAAACAACTAAGTATTGTTGGTGATCCTTTTGCTACTTTTTCATTAACTATTACTACAGACGATGCTACTGTTAAGTATTATAATTTTTCATCTAATAAATTTAGCACAACATATGATAAACTTTCTTTTGAAAAATTAAATAGTAGTGGTATATATCAACAAGCTATAACGTTTCCAACATCAACTAGTAACGTTGTTTATAGCGTAAGATTACAAGCAGAGCCTCATTTTGATACAGAACTACAACTAAGTGGTGTTTTATCTAAAATAAGTCAAACAAAGAAAATATATCAATATGCTAAAAAGAAAATTACTTTTACTAGTTCTTCTGAATTAAGCGGTTCTGTTCTTACTTTTCCAACAGATGTAGAAGTAAATACGTCTCCTTCTCTTGTTACTATAGATGATGTTTTAACTAGTAGCGTTCCTATTGGACAAGTAGAGCAAACACTTTCTTGGACGTACACTGTTGGTAGTAACAAAAAAATTGTTATAAAAAGACAGCCTTTAATAGAAGATTTTGAAACTACAATCACTAAAACTGTTGACGGTGTTGTTGATGTTAGTGATGGAACTGGTGGAAGAATAGTCACGCTAAATAATATCAAAACTTTATCTGTAGGTAATACTATTACTGCTGTTAGTTCTGGTAGTATAATTGGATCACCTGCTATTACAGCTATAGATTCTACTGATAAAAAAATTACAATTGACGTAGGACAAAACTTTGCAGACGGTATAACATTAACGTTTACAGGCGTTGGAGCAAGGGCTGCAAGTAATTTTAACAATACTAATTTTGAGTTAAAAAACTTAAAAGCAACTTTAAATACTTTAACAACAACAACCACTTCCAATGTTTCTGATAGCGCTATTATTCCTGTAAGTAGTATATCTGGTATAAAACCTAAAGCATTAGAAAAAACTCTTAATAATACTTTTGTATCAACTACAAAAATAGCTTTTAATGACAATATTGATGATTTAGCAGTTGGGCAAACTTTAGTTGAAGGAAAAAATTTAGCTGGTCAATCTATAGATGGAGCACCTACTATTGTAAGATTATTAGAGTCTGATAATGCTGTTATTCTTTCTTCACCTCAAACGTTTAGACAAGGTACTAAGTTAACTTTTGCTAATACTTTTGTAGATGCAAGCTCTATAGATTCTAGTAATAAACCTTACGTTGAAAGAATAGAAGGTTCTAATTTAATATTAAGTAGCAACCAAAACTTTATAGAAGGAGATACTTTAACTTTTACCGGCAGTAGTAATTCTGTTACGGTAACAGCGGATATAGTTGTAAAATCAATGGGTGAAAATAATATTACAACTGATTTAAAAATAGATAATATATTAAAAATATCATAAATGGTAGAATTACAATTTACAGGGCAAATAAACACTTCTTTACAGGTTGGCGATATAGTTTATTACTTGCAAACATCTCAAGTAGCAGGTTTTGATAGAGCTAGCACTAATCCTATTGAGATAGGACCAGTATCAGAAATACTTGTGTCTAATTTTAATGAATATACTATAAGAATAAATACTTCATCTGCAGTTCCAGCTGGAAATAATTATTATATGTTTTCTAAAGATAATACAGTAAATTTAGCTAGTGTATTAGGTTATCATGCGGAAGTACAATTTGTAAATAACTCTGATAAAAAATCTGAAATGTTTAGTATAGGTTCTATAATACAGCTAAATAGTAAATAAAATACAAAAAGTGTAACTATAATAAAAAAACTATTATGAATAAAAGAAAGTCAATGGCATTAAAAAAATCACCTTTTAAAAACATGTACGTTGGTGGAACTGTTGGAGGAGCTGGTGGTGCAAAATTAGGAGCCATGATAGGTTCGGCAGTACCAGGAGTAGGTACAACAATAGGAGCTGTAGCAGGAGGTCTTATAGGCGCTACTATAGGAAAAGGATATGCTACTGCTAAAAGTTATCGTGATAAAATACTTGAGTCAGAAGGTAGATTAGATACCTTAAAAGGTGACTTTCAAGATTTAAGTACTGGTAATATTTTTAAAGATGTAAAAAATCCATACGCTAATATACAAACTAATTTTGAAAACGTATATGAAGATATGGTTGGTGTTAATAGAACCGCCACTGACATTGCTACAGAAGCTTTTAATCAACAACAAGCTAACGCTTTGCAGCAAATGCAAGAAATGGGTATGGTAAACGCTCAGCAAATAGCAAACGCACAATTAAAACAACAACAACAAGTTACAGCTACTTTAGCAGAACAAACAAGACAAGCTGATATATTAAGAGCACGAGGCGCTGCTCAAGTTCAACAAATGGAAAGACAAGCTGAGATGCAAGTTGCACAAGGTGGATTTGCTGCTGAACAAATGAGACTGCAAGGTGCTGTTGACGCTAGAAACTTAGAATATCAAAAAACACAAGGTTTGTTAGCCTTAGAATCTGGTCAACTAGAAGGTTTACGAGCATCTAAGCTTGCTAATAGAGGCTGGTTTCAAAGAACATTTGGAACTTTTGCTCGTGTTTAATAAAAATTTAAATTATGGCTAAAAAAACATCAACAGGCAGAGTAGTAGATATAGCTGCTTTAAGTAGAATAGGTAGATCTCGTACATCTCCATCACAACTAGAAAACAAAAACATGGATAAGTTTTTGCAGTTTGCTGGTACTATTGCTATAGATCTATTTGCTAAATCTTTTGCTAAAAAACAAGAGTTAATTAAAACAAATGATCAACTAATGGATGATTTTAAATTGACTAATAGCGAGGTATATGATAATTCACCAGCGTTTGAAGGTTTTGTTAAAAAACAACAAGACGATATAAACCAAGCTACTAAAAGTACTGAGGGATTATTTGGCTCTAATGTTACAAGTTTAATTTCTCCAGATAAATCAAAAAACGCTAGAGATGTTAAGTTTAACGCAGTAAAAGCGATTGATAATTTAGATAAAAACACTCAAAAATATACTGCTGACGTAGAAAAAAATCTTAATATAGCAGCTTCGGGTTTTGTTAAAGATCCAGATGGTAAATACATATCAACAGGTTTTGATACTCAGAACTTACCAGATGATTTACTTTTTGCTTTGCATTATGGTAATCGTGATCTTGATAAATTTTTAGTAATTAAAGAAGATGGTAGTCTTCATTTACCTACAGCGCTAATAGATAACATTGACAAGTTACAAGATATTCAGCAAAAAATGAAAGAAAGTCCTGAGTTTGCCGCTCAGTTTGATCCTACAAAAACTAAATTAGAACTTACACCTATGAAAGATTGGCCTAAGCCAGTGCTTGATAAATCTGCATCTTTTAATAAAGCTATGTCTAAAACGCAAGGAATAGCTGTTCAGTTTGGTCAAAGTAAAGCGTATGATGGAGCTAGTAAAAGTTATTATATAGATGATTTGCGTGCTAGTGTAAATAATATGTCTGGTGAAGAATTATTAAGTGGTTTTTTTACTCATACATTGAATTATAATGAAGATGGAAGTAGAGCTGGTGTAGGAAGAACAGTGTCTGATGCGTTTATAGACAATCCTGGTTTTGATGTCATAATAGATCACGATGGTGATCCTAACACTAAAAAAGCTGTTTTTGATGGAACTCAAAAATATATTGAAAGAACATTTGGTAAAAATAAAACAGAAGAAACCTTGACTAAGGAAGAAGCAGGTCAATTAGCTATTTGGAAACAAGGCGTAACTAATGAATTAAAAACAGCTTTAAATCCTAACGATCCTAATCTTGCTGAGTATTTAATTAATATTGGAGATCAACAAGCGGCGATTAGACAAAACATACAATTTGATTCAATGCCTATAGAAAATAAGCCGTTAACAGCTGCGCAACAAAAACGTCAAGATGAACAGCAAAGAGCTAGTCAACTTTTAAAATCTTTTGAAACAGGTGAAAAGTTTTATCTTGATGATGATCTTAAAAAATATGCTATAACTAATCCTAAAACAGGAAGAACTACTATTTACAATAGAGTAGAAGATAAAGGAACAGCAGAAAGTGATGATCCAAAATATAAAATAATAAAACAACAAGAAATATTTTCTGGAGATCTTTATGACGCTTTATATCAAACAGAATTTCCTATAAAAGGTTTACCTAAAGGAACACCGCTTACAAAAGATGATATATTTAAAAGTATTGAAAATGAAATTAAAAGAGGTCAAACAGATGCGCAAGGCGGTTTATTTGGAGATATAGCAATTAAACAATAAATATGAGTGATCAAATATTTAACATAGGGGGTGTAAAAATATCGTTTAACGAAATAAAAGCAAGGGCAGACGAACAAGGTATAAATGTCGATAGATATATGGACACTCTTGGTAAATATGGTATGACTTTTGATAAAGCTACTTTAGCTGAAAAACAAAAACAAGAAAGAGAAAAAGCTATTGACACTGTAAAAGAGTCTGGTATACCTATACTCTCTTGGCAGCCAAGGTGGCTTATAGGTTGGCAAACTCAAATAGCTAATAAAACTATTGATTTAGGTTTAGGAGCTGTTAGCGCTATTCAAAGCGAAAAACTAGCTAAAGCCGCTATAGAAGGTAGAACTAGACAAGATTTAATAGAAGCAGGAGAAGTATTTGATGATAGAGCTTTTAGAGAAGTTCAAGGTACTTTAAATAAATTTGCTAAAAAATATTATGATAACGATGGTAGAGAGCTTGATGTTGTTGATTTGCTTGAACAAAAAAGAATATCAGATGCTGGTGGTTTAGCTGCAGAACAAGCTGTGTCTAATATATATTCTTTTTTAGCAGCTGGAGCTAATCCTTTCATAGGTGCTACGTTTATAGCAGGAAGCACTTATGGTCAAGAGTTTGAAGCTAATATTGAAAGACTACAAAAAGAAAAATTATTTAAAGAAGGTAAAGGCTTAAGTATTGATCCGAGCACTCAAGATCCTACTGTTTTTTTGTCAAAAGAAGATATAGCTAAAGTAAGAGAAAACTCATTTTATAAAGCAGGAGCTGAGTTTGTAGGTGAGTATGTAGGCGCAAGATTATGGCGTGGTGCAGCGGGTATAACTAGAAAAGGTGGTAAAGAAACTGCTGTTAAAGAATTCAATAGAAGTTTTATTAATAAATTTAGTAGAGGTTTTGTTGGTGGTTTTGGTTCTGAGTTTTTATCTGAAGCTATGACTAGTACGTTACAAAAAGCAGCAGATGCACATGTATTTGATGATGAATATACTTTTAAACAATATTTTAGAGGTGCTTTAAACGACGGTTTAATAGGTGGTTTGTTAGGAGGTCCTTTGTCTGGTGGTATGAGAGCTACTTCTATGGTAAAGACTGGTGATAAAAATGAAAAGATGGGGCTATACAAGCTAGTAGCTGATAGAAAATGGCAAAGCACTATGCTTGATATAAATTCTCAAATAGCAGAACAAGAAAGAAACTTGCAAAACGCTACGGAAAGAACAAAAGCGATATATCAAAAAAGAATAGATATATTAAATAAAAAGAAAAAAGCTCATGAAAGAGCTCTTGAAGTTCAGTTTGAAAACAAAACAGACGATCAAATAGTTGCTTACGCACAGCAACTAGATGAAATCAACAAACAATTTGATATATACACAGACGATAAGCTTTCAAGAAAAGATAGACTTACAGCTAAAAAAGCAATACATGATATATATCAAGAAATGGCTAGTTCTTCTGACGCTTATATTGATCCTGATTATGAAGTTATAGTAGGTACTATATTAAAAAATAGAGAAGTATTAGATAAAAGAGCAGGTATATTAGGTTTTGGTCCAAAAAATTTAAAAATAAAAAGATTAAAAACGCAAGCTGAGGTTGAAAAAACAATAAAAGAAAATAATCTTGATGATCTTTTTTCTGTTGCTGACGGTTTGTTTTTAGATGGAAAAAATAAAACTATATATATAAATGAGCCTGTAGCGGCTGCTGCTGGTGCTACAAACGTTTTAGGTCATGAAATGTTACATTATATATTTTCTAATAATTTTAAAACAGATAATGAATCTTTAAAACCATTAGTTGATGCTTTTAAAACTTATTTAACCGAGTCTGGTAATAGTAGAGTTTTAAACTTGATAGAGCAAAGAATGAAAGAGCAGGGTTATTTTGATGAAAATGGAGTTATTAAAGAAGATTATTTAGAAGAGTATTTTGAAATGTTTTCTGATTTAGTAGATAAAGGAAAATTAAAATCAGACGAAAAAAACGCTAAACCTCTTGCAAAATCTTTTACTGATTATTTTAAATTATTAGGGTTTGGCTCTGTAAAATTAAACAGCGGTAAAGATGTTTTTGATTTTATTAAGCTTTATACTAAAAATATTAATAAAAAAGGTTTATTAGGCAAAGCTATTAGATCTCGTGCTCTTAGAGTTAAATTAGAAAGTGATTTAGTAGCTAAAGCAGATACTAAAACAGCAAAACCAACAAAAAAGTTTTCAAGAAGTGGAGCTATTGATGCTGTAAATAAAATAGAACAAAAACTAAAAGATAGATTAAAAGAACAAGGCGTTGACTATACAAAAGAAGAGTTTACTACTAGCAATGAATTTAATGATTTATTTGAATCAATAGCTTTATCAGGTGGTGCTATAAACAACTATGTAAAAAGTTTAGGCATGAGCCCTGAAAAAACAAAAGCTACTATAGAATCTGCGCGTGACAGATTAATGAATTATGACCCACAAGCACAAAGAAAAGCTGATAGTAAAAAAGATATAACTATAGGCGAGCGTATTATGTCTGATATTGGTTTTGCTAAACTAGATGCTGCTAAAAAACTAGCTACAAAAAGAAAAGATGTTTCGCTTGATGATCCAGACGTTAGAGATATAG
>Ga0098043_1000912_pt1 | contig 10598 bp, 11 predicted proteins | sample 9B_taG_FD_92581 | JGI IMG/M metagenome (GOLD analysis project Ga0098043, IMG submission 92581) | Marine viral communities from the Subarctic Pacific Ocean - 9B_ETSP_OMZ_AT15188_CsCl metaG | ecosystem: Environmental > Aquatic > Marine > Oceanic | place: Subarctic Pacific Ocean | collected 2015-01-10 | reverse complement strand
TTCTTCATCCACGTTTGTTCTCCATGTGTCTATCTAGTTTATCTTCTAGTCTACGCAAATAATCTAATACTTCCTTAAAATCAGATTTAAAATCCTTTTTAGGTAGATACTCTTCTCTAGTTTTATTAAGTAGTATTTGTAATCGTTTTACTTCTTGAAACATTTTATTAAATGCCCAACCAAATCCAGTAGCTAACAATGTTAGCAAGATGTTCCATAACATCATATTATCCATTTTAGGCTTTCCTATTAGCGATTAACTGACCTAGATTATCTTGTGGAAATAAACCCCCAAACTGCTCCCTTTGATTAAGAGACGCAATACCTTTCGTGTTAGGAGTGGTAGGTAAGGAAGCAGTTTGTACTGGTTGTTCTGTTATTCTACTAGGTGGTTGAATGTTAATGTTGGGTCGTGAAGGTTGTATGTCGCCTATTGTTTGTTGTGGTGTAATTAATCTAGATTGTGGTGATATTAATTCTTCTCTCTCTATTTTTGTATCGATATTAGGGTCATCACTATCTAAATCTTCTGGCAAAACTTGCTCACGAAAGATAGCACTACTTATTCCAGATAAAAGAGGTGCATTAGATGAATTTATGTAACCTCTAACTGCCTCTATGGCTTTATCTTGTTCTCTTAATTTAGTAGCACCTTTAGCTGCCTCTGATAATAAAGGTACAGCAGTTCCAAAATTTAATATACCTGACCTTTGCAATGCATTTAAAACCAAAAATCCAGAACCAGCAGGATTTATGTTCATTTCTGCCGATAAGGTGGGCACAACTTCATCATTAAATTGTTTTATATTTTTGAGTTGGTCTTGTGAAAATAAAAGTTCCGCAATATCTTTGTTTCTTACAAATACATCTCTGTATTGACCAGCTATAGCTTTTCTAGTAACTTCACCAGTTTTATTATTAGTAAAGGCTTTTTCTAAAAACCCATCTCTCAACAAAGCCATAACTTTTTTTCTTTGTTTTTCTGGTAAATTATTTTCTAAAATTTTTATAACTTCACCAATACCTCTTTTCGGTATAAATCTTTTAGCACCAAACAAAACATTTACTGCTTCTGCATTATTAAGACCATCGTCAGATATGACTTTTAAAATATTGTTAGCTGCATTTTTAATTGATGTTTTATCAGCTAACCCTTTTCCTTCTATTTGAAATGCTCTGTAAAATAAATCTTTTGCTTTCTGTAATTCATCTAAAAAAACTTTATCTCCTTCAAAAATACCAGCTTTTACATTGTCTCTAATAAATTGATTTAAGTTGTTTTTAGCTATTGTTAAGATTCTTTTTTGGTCTTGTGTATCTGTTTTGTTTGCTTGTCCAATCCTTCTACCAAGCATTTTTTCAAACCTATTAAGAACTTGTAAAGTATTAGTATCAGAATTTAAAAGTTTACCAGTTTTTTGTATAGGCTCTAAATCTTTAAGAACTCGTTGCACTATTTCGTATGATTGGTCATTGTCAGATTCTTTTTTAAGTATAGTTATTAATTCATCTGCCATCTGCATTGCACCAGTTGGTTTTAAAATTAAATTAGATACAGTCTCAGATGCTCCAAAACCTCCTACTAAATTATCATCTTTAAATATTAAAGGTTTTTTACCTAAAGCTACATCATAAGATTCTGTGCCTTCTTTTTTTAATTGTTCTGTACCCTCTTGTACTACATTTTTTATCTGTTCCGCAGTATCTACAATAATGTCATCAGATAACATATCAATATCACCAGTTCCAAATTCTTCTTGTAACTGTCTAGCTGATTGTACTATCTCTTGTAATTGTTCTTTGTCAAATGATGTAATTATTCTTTGAGCTTCTCCATCCATTCCTCTCATAGCTCCTTCTTGTGCTAACATCTCTGGGTCTTGAGTAACTTGTCCTCTAGTATTTAAACGAACAAAAGTTTTTCCATCTGGTGCTAACTTTTGTAATTTTCTTTCATTCATATTGTCTTTTACACTTTTAACACCCAAAGCCACACTATCTCTAATTCTAGGAAAAGTTAAATCTGTTAATTCTTTTATAGGTTTAACAATGGGTTTAGTAATACCTTTTACTACTTTACCAGCTACTTTTAAAACTGGTGGAGTAACTACATCTGTGCCTATGTCAATTCCAGTGGCAGTTCCTACTTTTCTTGCTTTCATCGTGTCAACATCAACATCCGCATCTAACAAAGGTATAGGCACACTTTTTACTTTAGATGCTCTTTTTTCTTCAGTTTCTGGTGTTAAAACACTTTCAACAACTTGTGAGCCTACTTCAGTTGCAGGATAAACACCTAATCCTCTTTTAATAGTTTGTAGTAATCCTTTTGCTTTACCAACATATTTAGTAGCAGGTATATATTTGGCAACCTCTCCTACTATAGTCATAAAATCAGTTGTGCTAAAACCAGGTTTGTTAACATAGTAGGCTTTGTTGTTCCAAACAATCATAGGATTATCATAATCATCAGAATATACACCACCAAATCTTGGGTCATCTTCAAAATTATTTTTTATAACCTCTGCTTTTCCTAAGTCATCTCTTACCAACATAGTTTTTATATTTGGAACAAAACTTTGAAAAAAACTAATATCTTCAATAGCAGAAACTTCTGGAACATCTGCGTAACTATATCCTGCAACACTTTTGACATCTTTATTAGTGTCATTTGTCATGTCAGAAAAACTTTTAGTCTCTTCTCCTATATCTATTTCAGCTTGTTCACTCATTATTTATCCTTTTTTTTTCTAAAACCTTTAACATGAACTGTAGGTATTGGTGCTTGACCACTTTTTGATTTCATATATGGATTACCATTTGAATCTACATTGTAAATTACAGACCCATCAGGTAAAGCATTATACCACTCTTTTATACCTTCAGCATTACCTATTAATTCATCTGGTATTCTTTCTCCGATAGGTTTACCAAATACTTCTTCATTTATAGCTTTTTCTATTTCATCTTGTGATTTACCTTTTCTTAACATTTTCTTTTGTAGATTTAAAAGTTTTTCTTGTTGTGCAAATCTTTGTTTAACAATATACATATTTAAATAATTAGCTTCAGGTGTATTTTTTTTGTTTGCTATAGCAGTTTGAAAAGCTGCAAATTCTCTATCAGATGTTGAACCAGAACCAGGTGCTCTAAATACTCCTGCTACCCTACCTAAAAATGATTCTAATAATTGAATGTTACTTTGATTTCTCATTTCTTCCTCTGTTAAAATACCTAAATCCCTTGCTAACTTCCCTAATTCTGAATTAAGTAAATTTGAAAAAAATCCAGTAGTCAATTCACCACTTTTTAACTGATTCATTAATAATTCTATTTCTGGTATCAGAGCTCTTCTATCTTCAATTTGTGCCATTTGTTTAAGATATGTTTTATTATAAAAATCATTATATTCTTTCATATATTGAGGTGCTGAACCCTCTGAAGTTGTTGCACCTGACAAAGTTCCATCTTGATATCTTAGATTTACATTTACATATTTATCATTTTTAATTACAGCAGAATCTATTAATTCTGAACCTTCTGTTATTTTGTTACCATCCATATCAGTTGTCATTATTCTTAACAATCTATTATAATTAGGCATACTAGGTAATACTCCTAAAGAAGATAAATATTCTTTAGCTTGTGCTTCTGTTTTGTATGAAAGTTGGTCTTCATCTTTTGAAAATTTAGGTGCAGCAGTGGTACTAGGCACTATATTTACTTTAACTGGTTGATTGCCTTGATAACCAATATTAATTAATGAATATCTTTTATTAGGACCAACAATCAAATCTCCTACTTTTTGTCCTTTGTTTGGGTCTGCTACAAATTTTAAATAATCATTACCAAATTGTTCTGGTGGATAAAGTTTTTTAGCTTCTTCAACACTTAAATATTTTGCTACACCTATATCTTGAAAATTTAATTTTTGGTCTTGAGATGCTGTAACTTCTACAAATGTATCACTGGGGTATTGAGCAACAACACTAGCAGGTAAATTTAAAATTCTACCCATCTCTGGAGTGAATATTTCATTACCTACTTGAACTTGTCCAGCTCCTTGTTGCAACTTGTATTGTTTAGGAGTAGTCGTTTTTGTTTTTGCACTTTGTGCTTCTAGTTGTGCAATTTGTAAGGCAGCATTTGCTGAACCAGCAAGTCCTTGACCAGTTGATGCTAATAAACCAGATAACTGTGATTGACCTCCTTGTGTTTTACCTTGTAACAATGCACTCGCTAAAGGTAATAAAGTCAATGCAACTCTTTGGTCTCTGTTAAACACTGGTGCACTAGTCGTGGTTGTAGGTGTAACAACTGTTGGTTGTGTAACAGTTTCTGTAGTTGTATCTTTGTTTTGGTTTCGTAGCTCTTCATTTGGTTTAGTGCCCAAAACATTACCTGCTGTATATAAAGATGTTTCGTTATCTATTGCCATATCTACCTATTGAGGTGTTTGTCCAGTTGGTTTTAATAAATTGTAAGCTGCATATGCACCTATACCAGCACCTGCTGCTTGTGCTAGTGGATTAGCACCTGGTCCTGTTGTTGCAGTAATCTGTGATGCTGTAGTTGGTAAAGCAGTCATAATACCTTTTGCAAATTCAATTCTTTGAAATGGTTCAGCTTGTCTTGCAACTTCTGTAGCTCTTTGAGCTTCTAAACCTTTTTGTGCTATGTCTCTTTGCAACTGACCAGCGGATAACTGTTGAGCTATATCTTTCTGAGCCATTTGTTGTTGTGTCTGTCCTAGATTAGAAAACGCACTTGCTTGATTTAACAGAGTTTGTGTTTGAAACTGTTGTTGAGCTTGAGCCGAGGCTCGTGCATCTTTAAACGCATCCGCTTGTGCTTGACCTATTAATCCTAATCGTAATCTTTCTTCTTCTGCTCTTTGTATACCTTCTCTACCACCACCAAAAGCACCTGCCTCCACTGCTTGAGCAGCTTGTTGGTTTTGTTTAATAGCACTTTGTCTATTAATCTCATCAACTACATATCGTTGATAAGGGTTCATAAAAGAATCAATCAAACCACCTTGTTGTGTTATGTCTTGCATTGCTGTTTGACCAGCAGCTACTGTGCTACCAATACCAGCTTGTACTGGCACTGCTCCAATACCAGTCTGACCAGATTGTGTAAAGGCTTGTCTTTCTAGTGGTGCAGGACCTGCCACTTGATATTCTGGTATAGTCATAGGTTGTCTAGCTAATTCTATAGCTTGGTCGTATAATGCTAATTTTCTTGCTTCTATTTCTGGAGCTTCTCTTGATATAGTTTCTTGTCTACCAGAACCACCTGATGGAGCAGGTGCTGGAGCTGAACCGCCACCTCCAAAATAACCTTGTAATCCAGTCTTAGTGTTTACCTCACCACTACCACCTATTTGTTTTAATATCTTTACTTCATAAGGATTAACATGAGCTAGTTCTGTATCTTCATATTCTCCTTGTTGTGCAATATCACAATATAGTTTTTTGTATAACCAAACTTTAAACTTATTCGGTAGAAGTTTAAGCATCCATTTCATAAAATATTCCTTTAGCTTTGAACTCAAGATTAGGTGTATTTTTAATTATTCTATCCCAACCTTTTCTTCCTATAATTTCTAATCCTTTACAGTTTTCTTTGATGGCTTCTATCTTAAAAAAATGTTCTATCTCTTTTATAAATTTTATTACTCTATCACCACCACAAAATATAATACCTAATATTTTTTTGTTTGGGTATATTACTTGCGATGTTACAAAATAACTCAAAATTGCCTCTTCATAAAAAACTCCGTACAAACTCATTGTACCTAATTTACATCCTTCGTAGGTCGTCTCTAACGTGTGTCTACCATTACTCATGTCTATTGCATCTTTTAAAACTTCTGATGCATCACTCCAACAAGAATCAACATCTAATGCTTTTATGTCAATCATGAAGTAATATCGTATATTCTCTTCAACTGGTCTTGTTGTTTATAAAAAAACTTTGCTCCCATTTTTCTCATCTCTTTAAAATCTTCTGGGTTTGCACCTTCCATAATACCAGCACCTAATACCGCATCTGCTCTACTGACAAATTCACCATCTGCTAATTGTGCTAACATGGTATCTGTATCTTTGTCACCAGTTCCACTACCATCTTCTACATATCCAGTAGCTCTTACATAATTATTAACATCGCCCTCATCGTGTTCTTGTTTGCTAGGTAGGTAATTTACTCCACCTTCTTTAAATTTTTTTATCTCAGCTAACCCACCTTCTTTCGCTGTGTACATTTGTGTATTATCAAAATCATATACACTAGGTGTCACTGTTCCTTGTTGCGAGGGGTCTGGTGCGTAAGATGCAGTTTGTGTAATGCCTTGTAAATTTTCTGTGGCTTGTGCGTATGCTTGTGGGTCAGTTCCTTGAAAACTAGTTTTAAATTGTTGTCCAGACAAATCTGCTTGTTGTGGAGTTGGTGCATTCATAGCACTTACTAAAGTTCCTGCTCCTAATCCTCCTGCTATTGCTGTACCTGTACCTGCTGCTTTTACTCCTAAAAGTCCACCAGCAGCAGTTTGACTACCAACTAAAGCTGTACCTCCGAATGTACCACCAGCTAAACCATATCCAGATAAAGCACCTATCCCACCAGCTATTAACGCATCTCTATTACTTGCTCCACTTGCTTTTGCTAACAGAAAACTTCCTACTCCAGCAGCTATGGGTATTAAAGGTGCAACCATAAATTTCTCCTATATATATTTGTTAGGTATATTCTACTATTTCTTAGACGAAGTATCAATACTTTGGGGAATCATTTCGTCAATAAGTCTACCAGTGTATTGGAACTCACCGACATGAGTAATATATTCTGTTATTAGAGCATAACACTTACCACCAATTTTATTCCATAGCCTTGAAAAAGCAAAGTCCTCACCATAGTATCGCTTAGTTTCTTTATCGTAGTAAGTATCAAAAAAATTATAGAGATTAGGTTTTAATATCTTTTCTCCGTCAACCACAGTTTCTTGGCGGATATTCAACTCTGGATAGTGTTTAATCATTTTTTCTAATACACTTCTTTGTAACATTAAACATCCAGTAGGTGTATGTGATAATTCAATCATTTCATTATCTACTTTAATATCGTGTTCTTGGTCTTTTATTCTTACTGGAAACATATTACCACTGGTACTAGCTTCTAATATAGTTCTATCTGGATAATCTTTATGTTTATTAAATATTTTTTCCCATTGCACTATTTTCATTGGATAAGGTATACTAAGTAAATCCATATCTTTTTCTATCATCTTAAATATAGAATCAGCACTAAAAAGAATGTCACTATCTATGAAAAGCAAATGTGTAAAATCACTATCTAAAAATTGTGCTACACATAAATTTCTACCTTGTGTTACTAAACTTGATTTCATTAATTGTAAAGTAAACGATACATTTTTTTGATGGCACATAGTTTGTAATTTAATTACAGATTGCATGTAGTGTATAGTTACATCGCTATGTACTGGTGTTGCAACAAATAAACGAATATCTTTTTTTTCTAAATCAATAATTTCGCTATTTTTTTGCACTCAACACTCCTTGTAAAAAACTAGTCCATTCTAACTTTTTCTTTTCCCAACTGTAAAATCGTTTAACAAATTCTTGTTGCATAATTAAGTGTTCATGTATCTCTGGTTCGTGCATCATGTCCACTGCTTCTCGTATCGCATGAGCAAATGCAAGAGACAAGTTTTTAAAATTATTATCGTATGTAACATAGATGGGAAACTCAGAACAAGTTTCATATAGTGCACCATAGTTTGTAACGATACAATACATACCACTCGCCATAGCTTCTAATGCTGAATTACAACTAGTCTCCTCCCAGATACTAGGATATGCAAACATATGGTAGCGATACATAAATTTTTGTATAAAAGAATGTTCTTTGTAACCAATGTAATTTACATTCTCTAATTTTCTAGCTTGTTCATACAATGGCTCATACGCACTTTCATTTTGTTTAGCAAAATCTTCTCCATAAATTTTACAGGAACTAAATACATCTACTTCAACATTACAATCTTTTAGTAAAGACATTGCACCTAACAACACATTTAGTCCTCTCCAAGGTGTAACATGAAACAACATACGCACTCTGTTGCCTTTTTTAAATTCTGTTCGTACTGGAAAATTGTTAACACCATTTTTTATGACATGGCATTTATGTAAAGGTATATCAAACATATATCGAAACTTTTCATAGTTCCAATGTGAATTAAAAATATACCAATCGTACTTACTGTGGTTAGTTTTATCTTTAAACCAAGGTGCTATATTAGGTTGGTCATAACTATTTTTTTGCCACAGTATATTTATTTTATTATTATCTGTAGGTATTTTATCTGGTATAGAAGTACATATCTGAAAATGTTTAAGTAAATCCTCATCAACATAATGTTCTAAAAGTCGATGTTGTATTTCTGTTCCGCCTTGTGGTGTCATCTTCCATACTCCAATACTATTTCTTCATTTTTTTTTATTTTTCGTGATGTTATTACATTGTATACCACATAATCATCCCAATCTTGCGTGACGCATAAATAACAATTTGGTTTGTTAGAGTGATTTATAAATCCACCTAAAGGTGTTCTTATATATCCAACTATCATAGGTACTTTAATGTGTGTGCTTCCTAAATCATGTTTTGCGTTTATTTCACAAGATGCAAAAATACCATGTCCTTCTATTTTACTTTTATCTATGTACACTTCCTCTGGCAATGGTTTATAGTAAAACCTATCGTATTTTACTTTCATTCTTTTGTGTCGCTTTTTAGTTGTAATGCTTCTGGTGGCACTATAATTTTTGTGTCTACTGCTATATCTTCTTGCTTTGTATCTGTATTAGGATTATTTACATCATGCTCTGCATCTTCTTTAGTTTTGTATACAGTATTTGTTTTCTTGTTACGATAAGTTGTTTCAGATGCACAGTGAATTATTTTCATAGCACTTAATATCGCATAAATTTAAGGATATATCAATAAAAAACCCTAACTAAATAGTTAGGGTTGAATTGGAGAATAGATTTGAATAAAAATTAATTATAAAGTATCACACTAAATAAAAAAATAAAAGACCTAATTTATTACTTTAGGTCTTTGTATTATAGTTTGCTTTGCACCTTTAAAATCTACTCCGTAATCATTTATCGTGTACTCATCTTCATAATGTTCGTCAAAAAGTCTAGCAAATTTAGGAGTATATAAAGAATGCTTTTTTACTGTAAATTTTATATTAAAAGTTTTACCAACAAGCTCCTCATCACAACCTAAGTCAGATGTACCAATATAAGAATAAATATTTTTTTCTTCGTCTACCAATGTGATAATGTTCACATAAGAAGGAGCTCCATAACAATAAGGGTCTACTTCTTTACACTTAAAATATGTAACAGTAAGTTTTTTTTCCAATCTATCTTTAGGTTGACCCACATGCTCAGATTTAGATAATTCTGATAAAATCTTTTTATGTTTTTTCTCTTTCTCTAATTCTCTTTGTTTTTTCTCAGCTTCCCATTTCTTTACTCGTTCTTTTGCTTTATCCTTTTCTATTTGATTGCTTTTTTTAATATCTTTAACCCATTGAGGAATTGTGTCATTAGGGTCTACTTCTTGATAATCGCTATTAATTATTAAATCGTGATTTTTTTCACCATTTTCTTTGACCCATTTTTTAGCTTTCTTGATTGCAACATCTATATTTTTAGATAAAGTCTTAACATACCAATCTTTAACTGTACCATTATAATCTTCAAATGAATGTCTCAAAACATACATTTTATTGCCACCAGTTGAATAGTAATGCGATTTGGCATTAGCTATATCGTAAAGTTCAACTCTTTGAAATTGTCCAGTTGTAATGTAATAATAATTGTTTGTCATTTTTTTTCCTTTGTTATAACTTATTATATCAAATCTTATCACATAATGTCAACAAAATATTAATTCAACCATGCAACTATAGAATATCGATTACCTTTTGTTATAGGTTGCACACTGTGTGGATATAAGAAAGTGCTAGGAAACATAAGCAAATCCCCAGTTTTTAACTCACATTTCGTATATGGAACTCTAGTTTTATTTTCATAAAAAACTATACCACCACCTTCGTAATCTTGATTTAAATTAATAATAACTGAAACGATTCGATTTACAGAGCTATGCACATCTATGTGTGTTTTATAATAATTACCAACTTCATATTTTAAAAGATTAGCACTGTCCATACGCATACGAGGGTTTATATAAGTAAAAAACTTCATGTATTCTTCTAATGCTTTAGATATAACATCTACTAAATAATTTAAATAAATCATATCTTGTTCAACATTTTCGCTAAACCCATATGTTAAAACATCTCTGACCTTAGTATCTTTAATATGTTTTTTTTCTCCTAATACTGTTGCTTTTTGTTTGCAAACTAAATCAGCATACTTCACTATATTGTTTGCCCAATCTTTTGTGACAAAACTTTTTAATAAAAAAATAGAATCTGAAAGTTTACTAACCATTTTCTTGCGACCTATCCAATAAAGCATACGATATAATACCTT
>Ga0098043_1000911_pt1 | contig 10612 bp, 12 predicted proteins | sample 9B_taG_FD_92581 | JGI IMG/M metagenome (GOLD analysis project Ga0098043, IMG submission 92581) | Marine viral communities from the Subarctic Pacific Ocean - 9B_ETSP_OMZ_AT15188_CsCl metaG | ecosystem: Environmental > Aquatic > Marine > Oceanic | place: Subarctic Pacific Ocean | collected 2015-01-10 | reverse complement strand
GCTGAAAAAGAAGATGATCCTGATGGTGATGGAATGCCTGGAGATGCAAGAATTAATAATTTTGTAAAAGCGTTAGAACAAAAACCAAATATTGTTCAACAAATGAAAACAATTATGTCTGTAATAAATAAAATAACTGCAGATGATGATAAAAAAAGAAAAACAGGAAAATTAATGTTACTCAAACGAGCAATTGATAGAGCAGTTGCTCAACTAAATTAAAATTTTATTATGTCAAAAAAGTTACAAAATATAAAAGCTGTTAAGCAAATGCTTGACGGTACCCATAAATTTCAAACTAAAAAAACACACGGATTTACAGACGCAAAACAAAAAGCTGAACAAAATAAAAAACGTGAAATTGGAGATATATGGGAAGAAAAAATAGGAAACACCATTTATACAATAGAACAAATGGATGGGTTTCGTGTAAAAAAACCAAAGAACTCTGTATCTGAAACAGTTCGTCAATATTTAAATTCATATCCAAATTGCCAAGAAGAATGTTGTAAAACTTCATTTAATCATTTAGATAAAAAAATGCAATTAATACATGGAATGTGTTATGATTGTGTCATAGAAATGGAACACAAATTACGAATATCTGGAGAATATGAAGAATATGAAAAAAATAAAATTCGTGAAAATAAAAAAGCTTGGTTAAAACAAGCAGAACAAGACGTGCTAGCTTTAAAACAAGCATTTACAGAATCTCAACAATATGTAACTAATGCAGACGGTCAATTAGAAACATGGGAAGCTCAGATGACAAAAGAAGAGTTTAATGAAAAAGTTGAAAAAGAATTTAAAAAATTTAAAAAAGAATTTTTAAAAAATATATAAATAAAGGAAAAACATGATTAAAAAATATTGGAAATTAATAACAGGCCTAATTGTTGGAATATTTGGATTAATATTTTTATTTGGAAAAAAATCAAATACAAAAAAGGCTGCAGAAGCTAAGAAAAAAATTGATAATAATAATAAATCAATTGATAAATTAGATGGACAATTAGAAGAAGTTAAAAAACAAAAAGTTATAGCAAAAAAGAAAGTTACAACTACTAAAAAGAAAATTGACCAAACTAAAAAAGCAAAAAAACAATCAATGCCAAAAAAAGTAGTTAAATCAAAAGACGAAGCAGTAAAGTCTGCAGCTGCAAATATTAGAAGAAGAACTAGGAAATGAAAAAAATTTTTATTATATTATTTATATGGCCAATTGTATTTTTTGGACAATCGGCTGATACATGTTTTACAACTGAAGAAATTATAAATATTTCAGAAACATTGGATTCATTATATTATTTAGATTCAATTAATAACGAAATTATTTCTCAACAAGAAACATTAGTATCAGAATTAGAAACAGTTATTAAATTAGATTCAATTGAAATGTTATATACAAATAAAAAAATTGAATTATTAAATAGTAATATTGAATTGTATATACAACGTGAAAAATATTTAAAACCAAAATGGTATGATCATAAAGTTATATGGTTTGCATCTGGAATAATAACTGCAGTAATGACAGGAAAAATGATCGTTGAAGTAGTTCAGTGAGTAATGAACAAAATATAAAAAAAATTGTTAAAGAACAATATTTAAAGTGTGCAAATGATCCTGTATACTTTATGAAACAATATTGTTATATTCAACATCCAATTCGTGGAAAAATAAAATTTAATTTATTTCCATTTCAAGAAAAATCATTATCTACATTACAAAATAACAGATATAATGTAATACTTAAATCTAGACAGTTAGGTATATCAACATTGTCTGCAGGATATGCATTATGGTCAATGTTATTCAATGAAGACTTTAACGTATTAGTCATTGCAACTACACAAGATGTAGCAAAAAATCTAGTAAGTAAAGTTCAAATAATGAATGAAAATTTACCAAGTTGGTTAAAAATACAAATTGTAACTAATAATAAATTATCATTAAAATTTGCTAATGGATCAGAAATAAAAGCAATATCAAGTGCATCTACTGGAGCACGTTCTGAAGCATTATCGTTATTAATTGTAGATGAAGCTGCATTTATTAGAAACATTGAAGAAATATGGGTAGCATCTCAAGCAACGTTATCAACTGGTGGAGGAGCTATTGTATTATCTACTCCTAATGGTATTGGTAACTGGTTTCATCAAACGTGGGCAGATGCTGAAAATGGTGTAAATGGATTTGAAACAATTAAGTTAAAATGGAATCTACATCCAGAGCGTGATCAAACTTGGAGAGATGAACAAACTAAACTGTTAGGCGAAAGAGGAGCTGCTCAAGAATGCGATTGTGATTTTATATCATCAGGTCATACAGTTGTAGATGGATTAATATTACAAGAATATGAATCAAAATGTGAAGACCCAATTGAAAAACGTGGATTTGATAACGGATATTGGTTATGGGCATATCCAGATTATACAAAAAATTATATAATAGTAGCTGATGTTGCTCGAGGAGATGGAGCTGATTGGTCAACATTTCATGTTATAGATGTAGAAACAATTAATCAAGTTGCAGAATATAAAGGTAAATTACCACCAAAAGATTTTGGTAATATGTTAGTAACAGTTGCAACTGAATGGAATAATGCATTATTAGCTATTGAAAATGCAAATATAGGTTGGGCAGCAGTACAACCAGCATTAGATAGAAACTATGAAAATTTATTTTATACATATAAAGATGATGGATATGTTGATTTAGAAGTACAGCTTTTAAAAGGATATGATATAAAAGACAAAACAAAAATGGTACCGGGTGTTTCTACAACATCAAGAACAAGACCATTAATGATATCAGCATTAGAAATGTATATGCGTGAAGGAACTCCTATTATAAAATCAAAAAGATTAATACAAGAAATGTTTGTATTTGTTTGGTTAAATGGTAAAGCTCAAGCTCAAATTGGATATAATGATGATTTAGTAATGGCTTATGCAATTGGATTGTGGTTAAGAGATACAAGTTTAAAACTTAGACAGCATGGTATTGACTTAAATAAACGAGCATTATCAAAAGTACAAAAAACAGATACAACAATTTATACAGGTAATAATGACAGACCAAATGATGCGTGGAAATGGAATAATGGCGCAAATGATGAAAATTTAACATGGCTTCTGTAGTTAGTTATATTTATAATAAATAAAAAAGAATAAAATATGGCGTCTTTAAGAAAACGTTTACAAAATTTATTTTCTACTAATGTTGTAGTTAGAAAATTTGGAAAAGATCGACTTAAAATAGTTGACACAAATCGACTACAATCTACTGGAAATTTATCGCAAACAAGATTAGCAGATAGATATAGTAGATTACATGGATCTAGAAAACATAGTCAAGGATCATATGGAGGATATGATTCAAATTATTATGCACAACAAAATCGTATGATGTTATATACAGATTACGAAATGATGGATAAAGATCCTATTATTTCTTCTGCATTAGATATATATTCTGATGAATCTACGTTAGCTGATCAATTTGGTGAAATACTAACAATAAAAGCAAATAAAACTCCAATACAAAAAATATTACATAACTTATATTATGATATATTAAATATAGATTTTAATATGTGGCCATGGATTCGAAATTTATGTAAATATGGAGATTTTTATTTAAAATTAGATATTTCTGATGGATTAGGTATAATGAATGCTAGACCATTTTCTGTTTATGAAATTGAAAGATTAGAAGAATTTGATGAAGAAAAAGGAGAATATGATATCAAATTTAGACATACATATTCTGAAATGGACGAATATGATGTTTTTGAAATAGCACACTTCAGAATGATTTCTGATTCTAATTTTTTGCCATATGGTAGATCTATGTTAGAAGGAGCAAGGCAAGAATTTCAAAAACTAATGATGTTAGAAGACGCAATGTTAATTCATAGAATAATGCGAGCTCCAGAAAAACGTATTTTTAAAGTTGATATTGGTAATATACCGCCAAATGAAGTTGATTCATTTATGGAACAAATTATTAATAAAATGAAAAAAATACCATATGTAGATAAAAATACTGGAAATTATAATTTAAAGTTTAATTTAAATAATATGTTAGAAGACTATTATTTACCTGTTAGAGGAGGAAATAGTCAAACAACAATTGACACATTACCTGGTATGACATTTACTGGTATCGATGATATTGAATATGTTAAAAATAAAATGATGGCTGCTCTTAAGATACCAAAACCATTTTTAGGATATGATGAAGGCGTTGAAGGAAAAACTACATTAGCATCTATGGATATTAGATTTGCTAGAACAATAGAACGAATACAAAAAATAGTAGTTTCAGAATTAGTTAAAATAGGTATTATACATTTATATTCTCAAGGATTTGAAGGAGAAGATTTAATTGGATTTGAATTAGAACTAACAGCACCGTCAATTATTTATGATCAACAAAAAGTTGCATTAATGAATGAAAAAATTCAATTAGCAACTGCTATGAAAGATTCAAAATTAGTTTCAGATAAGTATATATATGAATACATATTTAATATGTCTGAAGATCAATGGCTTGAAGAACGAACAAACGTAGTAGAAGATTTAAAATTAAGATTTAGACAAAATCAAATTGAACAAGAAGGCAATGATCCAACATTAACAGGTGTATCATATGGAACACCACACGATTTGGCTTCAATACATATGAGTAGTGATGAAGTACAAGATAAAGATCAAGGAGGTCGACCTCCCGAAGGAATAAAATATGGTCAACATGCAAATGAATTTGGATGGGATCCAACTGGCGCAAAAACTATGAAAGGAGTTATGAATGGTCCACAAACAACATTTCAGCCAGACTCCAGAGCAAGAGGTAAAACAACAAAAGCTACTGCTATGGAAAATGCTAATATAATAAAGAAGATGACTTCAAAAAAATCAAAAATTTTAAAAGAAGACAAGATAAAATCTAATATATCTTCTTCATTATTAGATGAAGACAATATTTTATAAATTTAGATATATTTATATGAAAAGGACTATGTATTGAAATAATGAAAAACTTAAAACATTCAAAATACAAAAATACAGCAATACTTTTTGAGATATTAGTTAGGAAATTAACTTCTGAATCTTTAACATCTGATAAATCTGTAACTATTAATATTATTAAAAAATATTTTGGTAAAAATACTGAACTATCTAAAGAGTTACAATTATATAATTCTTTAATTAAAGAACAAATTAATTCAGAAGCAAAAGCATTAGAATTTATACGTACATGCAAAACAGCACATGTACAATTAAATAAATCTGTATTGAAAAGACAACGATATAATTTAGTAAAAGAAATTTCAGAAAATTTTAATTTTAATCAAATATCAAAAATTAGAATAAATAATTATAAAACATTAGCATCTGTATATAAAATATTTGAATATGATGAAGCTGATAATCCAAAACAATTATTTGAATGCAAAAATGAAATTGTTAATCATATAGTAATTGAAAAAAGTAATCAACAACCAAATGTAGATAAATTAATGGAAGCATATAAAACGCAACCTACAGATACTAGACTATTAGCATATAAATTAATGATTGATAAATTTAATAAAAAATATTCTGTTTTAAATGAAAATCAAAAAAATTTATTAAACAAATATATTACGCACGTTAATGATACAGAAAGATTGAAAGAATATTTTGGTAAAGTTATTCCATTAATTAAAAAACAACTAAAAGAGCAGGTAACAAAAACAACAGATAAAGCTACTAAAATTAAAGTTGATAATTTATCAAAAATGTTGTGTAACATTGAAACTATTAAATTAGTAAAAGAATCTCATGTTTTATCATTATTAAGATATTATGATTTATTAGATGAACTAGCAAGGGTAAATAAATGAAATCATTTTTAAAAGAAATAGAATCTAAGTTTAAAGAAATACAAGAGCAAGATCAAGATGGAGATAAAGATCAAGATTTTGCAGATGTTCAAATTGCAAGAATGGTAGCATCAGGAATGTCTAAAGAAGATGCAATAAAAAAAGTAAAAGGTAAAAAATACAATGAAGATGCTAAACCTGACTTTTTAGATCTAGACGGAGATGGTGATAAAGAAGAGACAATGAAACAAGCAGCTGCCCAAGCTAATGAAGTTATTAAAACTTCCAATCCAGATGATGCTGCAGAAATACAAAAAAAGAATCCAGATATGGATATTGAATTAACAGAAGATGAATTAGCTGAAATGAGTACAACTGCAGGTGTTCCTGGATATCAAACACCATATGCATTTTCAACAAAGGCTCAAGCTAAAAAGAAAAAGAAAATGAAATATGAATCAGTTCAACATGCAATGGATCAAAAATATTCAGCAATGATTGAATCATATTCTAAATTTGCAACTGGTAATCCAAAATTAACACCTTCTCAAACAGTTAATGGTACTATAAAAGAAGTAGCAAAAAAATTACAAGAAATTGAACAATTGGTTAGATATACATCTAGATTAAAAACAGAATCTGGAATTGCTGGATCAACATATGGTAAATCTACTAAAAACGCATTACATAAAATATCTGAAAGATTATTAAAAATATCTGAAAGAGTGAGAAGTTTAGGAGAATAATATGAATAAAGCGTTGTTGGTAGAATATATGCCATTTAAACCATTAGGTCCTGTTAATGAACAAATGGCTAAACAATTTGGAATTCCTGGAGGTTTAGTTGTACAAGGTGTATTACAAAGAGCAGGTGCAAAGAATCAAAATGGTAGAGTATATCCAAAAAATATATTAGATCGTGAAGCTAAAAAATATCAAAAGGATTATATAGATCAAAACAGAGCATTGGGTGAACTTGATCATCCAGAATCATCTGTTGTTAATTTAAATAATGTTTCACATAACGTTTTAAAAATGTGGTGGAATGGAGATGATTTATGCGGAGCTGTACAAATATTAGATACACCAGCTGGCAAAATATTAAAATCATTATTTGGAGCAGGTATTACATTAGGTATATCTAGTAGAGGATTAGGAAGTGTAAAAGAATTGTATAAAGAATCTGCAGTAGAAGTTCAAGAAGATTTTGAATTGATATGTTTTGATTTTGTATCTAACCCATCAACTCATGGAGCGTTTTTAAAACCAACTCATATGAATGAATCTGTTAATAAAACAAAGATTAATAAATATAATAAAGTAAATCAAATTATAACATCGATATTATGCGATGATGGAAAATGTAGGATATAAGATGAATATTAAAGCTTTAATGGAAGCACTTGAACGTGAACCAGTACAAATAACAAAAGAAGAAAAAAAAGCATTTATTGAATCAGTTAAGTCTTTTTCTCAATTAGGAGAAGGCGTATATGGTAGAACTAATTTACAAGAACTTTGTGAAAAAGTAAAGTATATGGTAGAAATGGCTAATCAAGTAACATTGTCTGAAGGAGATTGGTTTGATGGAATTACTGTTAATCGTAATATGAAAGAAATTGCAAATTCATATAAAGTATTTGAAAAAACAGCACAAGAAATGTCTATTTTACAAGAAAGACTTTCTGCAGCATATGAAGATATTGGCCAAGGTTTAGGTAGATATTTTGAAATAAATTAATTGGATTATTGAAATAAAATTATTATAATAAAGGAAATAGATGTCAAATTTTGATAACATGTATCATGATTTTTTTGGTATGAAGCTAAAATTAAATGAAGCTGATTTATTAAATAAATTAACTGATTATAAAGGAGGATTTTTATATAAATTAATAGATCCAGCAACATCAGGTAATGTAAAGGCAGATATTCAAGCTTTTTTAAATAAAAAACAAATGCATGTTATAAAAACAAAATTTGATGATGCTAATGGTAAAGGTTTCTTTTATGTTAGATTAGGAGAAGATCCTGCAAAAGAGTCACAAAGAATTCAAGGATTTATAAGTCAATTACCAGAAGTTGAAAAATTTTCATTTACATTAAAACCAATACAAAAACAAGTTACACCAGATGAGCAAGAAGCACAAGCAACACCAAAGTATAATCCCAGGGCATAACGCAGGAGCAAAAGTAGTTAATAAAGATATTAATTTTGCTTTAAGAACTTGGAAAAGAAAAATTAAATCTTCAAATGTTTTAAATATACTCAAAGATAAAAAAGAATTTATAAAGCCTAGTTTTATAAATCGACAAAAATTAATCTCAGCTTGTTATAAGCAACGATTAAGATCATTAGAAGAAAAAAATTAATATATGGGCCTAACAATAAAAAGTTAGGCCTTTTTTACTGATTTTTTGTACTGCTCTATATTTATTGTAAATACGTTATCAATCTATATAACGTCATAAAACAAAATTAATCTTATTAAGATTCTCAATAATCTTATTTCCAAAACAAATTTAAGGAGAAAAACTATGGCAAAATCTGATTTGCTAAAAGAAGCAATTGCGGATGCTAAAGCTGTTAAAGAAACTGCATTAGCCAACGCTAAAATTGCATTAGAAGAAGCGTTTGCTCCTAGAATTCAAAATATTCTTACAACAAAATTATCAGAAGATTTAATGGACGAAGAAGAATTACCAGAAGAAGAAGGAATGGATATGGATATGGAAGCTCCAGCACCTGCTCCAGAAATGGAAATGGATATGGAAGCACCTGCTCCAGCACCTGCTCCAGAAATGGAAATGGACATGGAAGCACCTGCTCCTGCACCTGCACCTGAAGCTCCTGTCGACGAAGCTCCAATTGAAGATGGTATGATGTATGCTGCAGATGAAAATCCTGCAGATGAAAATCCTGCTCCAACTGATATGACAGAAGAAGATTTAGAATTAGAAGCAATTATACGTGAACTTGAAGAAGATCTAAATGAAGAAGATCTTTATGAAGAAGAATTAACCGAAGATGAAACAATCGATGAAATGCATTGTGGCAAAGGTGGAGAACACGAAGAGCCTAAAGATGATAAAAAAGATGACAAAGAAATGGATGAATCTTTTAATATCGATGAAATTATCGAAGAAATTCTTTCTGAAGATGAAGTCAATGAAGACTTAGATGAAGCACACTGCGGTAAAGGCGGAGAACATGAAGAACCTAAAGGCGATGAAAAAGACGACAAAAAGGTTGATGAAATGGTCGAAGAACTTACTGAAGCGTATGACACTATTGAATCTTTAAGAGGCACAATCAACGAAGTTAATCTTTTAAATGCAAAACTTCTTTACACAAATAAATTATTCAGAAATTTTGAATTATCAGAAAATCAAAAAATGACAGTAATTGAAAATTTTGATAGAGCTGGTAATACAAGAGAAGTAAAATTAGTGTTTAGTACATTAGCTGAAAGCTTTCAACTTCCTGTTAAGAAAAAAGCTGTTGTAAAAGAGTCTTTTGCATCAAAAGCTGCAGGAACAACTGCTCCAAGCGAACCAACTAAACAAATTATTAATGAAGGCAATGAACTAGCTAATAGATGGAAAAAATTAGCTGGATTGCTTTAAAAAAAGGAAAATATAAAAATGGAAATTTCATCTTTATTAGAAGACAATAATCCTTCCCAAAGATCTGCCGCTAAAGGTTTAGTGACAAAATGGGAAAGAACAGGACTTCTTGAAGGATTGAATGGGGAAACAGAAAAAGCTGGTATGTCTCAGCTTCTTGAGAATCAAGCAAGACAATTAGTAAAAGAATCTTCTACTAATGCAAATGCTAACTCTTCAGAAGAATGGGCAGGCGTTGCTTTACCATTAGTAAGAAGAATTTTTGCTGAATTTGCAGCAAAAGAATTTGTTTCTGTACAACCTATGAATCTACCTTCAGGTCTTGTATTTTATCTAGATTTTAAATACGGTACTGCTCAACCAGGCTTTAACACAACTGGTGGTACATCTAATGAGTTTAAATTTGGTTCGCCAAATGCTGATAACTCTATGTTTGGTGTAACATCTACCGGTTCTGATGCTACTGGTGGTTTATATGGTGCTGGAAGATTTGGATATTCAATTAACGAAACATCATCAGCAGCTGGTGCTAATGGTCACGGATTAGACGTAACTATTGCAAATGCAACATCAGCTTCATTAAACTTTGATGGTGATTTAATTGGTTTAGGTAAAAACACTGTTGAATTAAAAACAATAACATTACCTAAAGCATATTTATCAAGTTCTGACAACACAGCTGTTAGATCATTTACATTAGAATCTGCTTCAAGTGCTACTGCAATTAGTATATTCCCAGCATTAACAAGAGTTAGTGGTGACAATATAGTATTCGTAGCAACAGGATCAGGTGCTGCAATTGCTAACGGAACTCATAGAGGGTTTACTGTTAAGTATAGCAAACAACCAACTGATACTACTAGAGGTGATTTTGAAGATCTTAATCCATTCAAAGGTTCAGGTGTTGATTCAGGTATCGATAATGGTACTGATATTGATATTCCAGAAGTAAATCTTGAAATGCAATCAGATCCAATCGTAGCTAAGACAAGAAAGTTAAAGGCTGTTTGGACTCCTGAATTTGCTCAAGATTTAAATGCATATCACTCAATTGACGCTGAAGCTGAATTAACTTCAATGTTAAGTGAATATGTATCAATGGAAATTGATCTT
>Ga0098043_1000909_pt1 | contig 10619 bp, 1 predicted proteins | sample 9B_taG_FD_92581 | JGI IMG/M metagenome (GOLD analysis project Ga0098043, IMG submission 92581) | Marine viral communities from the Subarctic Pacific Ocean - 9B_ETSP_OMZ_AT15188_CsCl metaG | ecosystem: Environmental > Aquatic > Marine > Oceanic | place: Subarctic Pacific Ocean | collected 2015-01-10 | reverse complement strand
CATTGCACTATAAATTTCAGCGCCTCTTCCTCCAAACTCGGCGGAAGAACTGAGGTTTCCAAAACTGTCAGGCTCCATGGAGGCTACTCTAATATTTGAAATTAGATTAGGACTTATTATTGCCTCAAATGGAATTCTTTCACTAAATGATTGACTTACAAAAGCTTCGGGTGTTGAAGAGATGCCTCGAGCGTCAGTCCTTGGCTTCATAGTCTCCGTTAAGATTGGAAAATCAACTGCGACTCCAGACTTTATAGTATTAAACAAAATACCAGGGGCAAAGAGTGCATTGTAAAGAGGTTGAGTACCTAAATAATAGTTCAAAACCTCATGCCCTGCTCCAGCGTAAACCTTGATGTCGCTATCACAATCGTCGTAAAACTGTTGAACCATTTGTCCTGTTCTTTGACATGGATAAAATCCTTCGTATGGTAAAAACTTTTTTAAAACTTTGCATCGCAAACTTAAGACCGTACCATTAGTGAAGCCTTCATGGTCCTCTTTGATTATCTCAAAGTTTTTCATAAATTCTGAATTCGAGTAAACCTCGTAAAACTTAGCCTTAGATGAGTCTTCCGATCCGGAGATACCTCCAGAGACTTCGAATAGGTCTTGTTCAAATAGGTCTGAGGCCTCAAACAAGTCTTCGAATTGAGTTGAGATTCTAAACTCTGGTATTACAGAGTAGTTTTTTGCTTTATTTTGAACTTCGTTCGCAAAATCTGAGTAAGAATTATAAAAAGGATTCTTAGGTTCAGTAGTGTAAATTCCTTTAGCTCCTCTGGTTTGCCTTGTTCTTCCAGCCTCCCATACGGTACCACCTTGATATCGTTTGACATTTGTTGACATTAAACCTCCGGTTTGAGGGACAAGCATACCAGACGGATTTGATACAGCTTCAACTGACCGTAAAGATATTCTTCTAGAATACAATGGTCCTGGACTGAACAAACGGTTTGCTACAGAAACAAATCCGCTCCCGTCATTGTTAATCGCTGGATTGTTGATAGCGTTAGAAACATTAGTCATGTTGCGATTAAATTGGTGCCATGTATTCATTAACAATCCTTCTCCGTATCTTCCGCCCCAAGCAAAATCTCTATTTGTAGGGCCAATGTTAAGGGAAGTATCTTCAGACAGAAAATAAACTGCATCAATATCTTGACCATACTGCCTTGTCAAAAATGCATAGTCTTCATCCATTGGCCATGTTGATTGTGTTAGAGTTTCAACTACTGGTTCATTAACAGTCCCACCAGGATCGTAAATGTTTTCTAAACCAAATGAACTTGTTAAGAAGAACTGATTTCTGTCAAGTCTTTTATGTTTATAAAATGACTCAAACTGCGGTCTTGTTCGAACCTTTGATAGAAATTGATTTTCCATCTTTGGCCAAACTGTCTCTCGGTATTGCAGAAACTCCCAGTAGGTCAAAGGAGAGTCTTGCCGGTTCAGTCCATCGTCTAAGTATAGCTTTGTAATTTCAGGATATTCTGTCTTGTCTTCGTTTAAATCAAGTTTAAGTAAATTATTCACAGTAGTGTTTGAAAATGGCATTAGTTCATTAGAAAAACTTGAAATAATTGAGAATTTTTGAGGTACTGGATTTCGCCTTCCATCTCTAGTTCTCAAATGTTTTCCAACATTCCATGTCACCGGATAATGTCTTTCTGATACAGGTGGCTCAACAAAATTGTAGATTACAGAATTTCTTTCTCGTATAATAAAATCGCCACCGTCATTTCTAATGTTTTTTAATTGCCCTTGAGTTACGAATGAAAGTTGATTGTTTTTTTTGTGGTATCTTGTAATTGGGTTTTGACTAATTCTAGTTTGTTGCCAAGTTGAAAATCCATACGGACCATTTCTGTGTGTATTAAGGGCGGGTAGATCTTGTTGTGGAGCAGTTATAAATCCAATTGGAGGACTCATTTTGAGTCCTTCCCTAAGTCTTAAATTACCGCCGCTGGTTTTTAAGGTGTTTTTGGCAGACCCTGCTGTGGCACGAATTTTGACGTCAGCCGTAATGTCAACTCCTGTTTCAAAAGATCTTAGCTCAGGTTCACTACCTAAAAGCCAAAAATCTATTAAATTATTTATTTCCTGAATTGGCATAGACCTAGGTATACCACCATTGTAAGCTATTGCGGGGGAAACAGTTGACGAATTCCATACTGCAAAGCATTGCATCTTTCCTTGTAATTCACAGCACACATTGGTGCCTATATAATCAAACAGTTGGAAAGTCGTATCCCAAGTCATTCCTGTTCCGGTAGCGGAGCCAGCGATATGTGTACCAGAAACTGCTGAATTATTTATATGTAAAGTAGGAATAGTGGTAAAATTTCCATCCCAACTAATGAAAAAATGACTCCAGGTATTATGAAAGTCACTCATTGTTACAGGAAAAGACCATTCTCTATAATCTGACCCTGACTTTGTGATCGACAATCTCAATACACCGGCGTTGAAAAAAAGCCTTGAGTAAATTGCATTTGCATAGATAGTTCTAGAATCAAACGTTTGAGAGCTGTTTTTTAAATTTATCCATAGTGAAAAACTTAAACCTCCAGTTGTGGGCCAGCCCGATAAAGTGGTTGTAATAAGTCTTGGATTTTCAGTAGCCGTTTGAAGCGCATCAATAGATCGCCTGAAAACTTCACTGTGCCTATCAACCATGGTGCGAGTATTCAAAGTTGTGTCTATGTCTTCGCTGACCAAAGTATTAAGTCCAACGTGATCTACAAATAATGGCATTAAGCTCTCCTAATAAAATGCGAAAATACTAGATGCGCTTGGGAAAACAATTGCCTCAACAAACCCTGCCGATGATGAAACAATCCCATCTTCCGGCGCGTATCCCAAGATTCTTTGCGTTGGAGAATCAGAGCCAGAGATTGCAGCCTTGATCCACGAGTATTGTAATTCGCTTCTTGGAATTGGTGTATTGATAAACATGTTGTCATAAGCACTACCAGTAATTAGTGCAGGTTGAGAAAGTGAAGCCGTAACATCAGAACTGTCATTCCACTCATATCTTCGTGATCGGTTTCTGATTTGCTTGTTAAAAGAACCATTTGTTGCATAATTTAGAGAAGAAATTGAGCCATAGGTACTATCTGTTCCAAATTGTCCCATGTGAAGAGTAAGAAGGGTCTTTAAGCCTCTTCTGTGACCCAAGTGGTCAACTACCCTTATGGTACCACTCTCGCCGCTTCCAGAGCCCAATACGGACAGATTACGGTATGGCATTGCATTATAAACAGAGAATGTTTGAGAGTAAGCATCCAAGTAACTGATTGATTGAATCTCGGGCCCGCCTGGAGCTGAGAACCTTGTTGTTATGTTCTTTTGAGATCCTGTAAGGTCTGTTCTCGGCTTTGTTATAACATTGTTTTCTTCTGGTGTAATGTAATTGGCCAATAATTTGTTTTGAGTTTGCAAACCTTGAACAATTACCAATCCATCTTGAGCTACGAGATGGTTGTTCCCAGACCCGAAAGAAGAAGGGATAGCAGTGCCATTTGCGACTGAACTGCCAAGTGACGCTCCACTTACTTCATTTCCTAGAAAATAAAAATCAACTATGGAACCTTGAAGTATCGGGGCGCTGAGTACAATACCACTATTGTAAATCGATGTCACATTGCCTGATGTAAATGCAGCCTGCCAGATTCCAAGATTCATCAAGGATCCTTGGAGTTCGTTACCAGCGGAATTAGATCCAAGCCTATCAAAAACTGAAAGTCCATTCATAGTAGATAAGGTGGTTCCAGTTCCAGAGCCACTTGTTGAATCAGGTGTGCCTTCTGAGGATCCATTGATGTATAGAACTGGGCTTGAACTTTGATTTCCATCCCAAACTATAGCGACATTTTTCCATGTGCCTACGAAGTCTGACATCGTAACGGTCCATTTGAAGGTTTTGGATCCTCCAGTGGATCTAGTGAAAAATTGTAAACTATTCGATTGGAAATATACAGCCAAAGCATCCGCAGAACCTGTAGTGTTGTAGATTGTAAAAACGTATCTCTTTGTTGTACTCGAATTATCGAGATTGACCCAAAATGAAACAGATTTATTTCCTGTTGTAGAATATCCGGATACTGTTGTGTCCGCCGCTAGACGATGTGTGATTGTCGTGGTTTCTGCTGACTTTATAGCCAAGGACAGTGGACCTAATGCTTGGTCAACTTGTCTATTGTTGTTCATAGCTCCGAATACATTACCTGTACTAGTTGCTCGTTTACTAACTAAAGTTTGATAGTGGGTTGTGTTGGGTAAAATAGTAGAGATCGAACTAGGTAATAAATCTATGGATGGATCTTCGTAAGCTCTTTTCGCCCAAGTCTTTTGAAAGAAAGGCTCAACTTGAAATAATTCGGAACCATGTTTAAAGTTTCCAACTTGTACGGATCCAGTGGTTGTTTGAATGTTTCTAATGTTGACCGGTCTCTTGGCAACTTCTTCACGATAGCCGGCCGCCTTATTAAATTTAGAAAAAGGATACGGAGTTCCATAATCGGGACCAATAAATCCAAGAGCGCCATCGGAGTCACCGATAGAAGGATGATCTTTAAATTCAAGACCCCATCCCTCTGGTCTATTGTCACGACTATCAAGCTTTCTAGTTGCCATGGTAAAACTTAAGTTTGTCCCTCCGGCAAAACCAGAAGCTGTAATGAAAGAATTTGCTGTCTGTATTGTATAATTATAGCTTGATCCGCTGGTGCTTTGTGTAACATTTAAGATACTGTTGCTTACCTTATTTGTTTTTATGTCTAGTCTGTGGTTGAGAACTCTGATTAGTTCGTCCATGTTTGACCACTGATTGTCATACAAGTCAAAGACATTGCTGAATAATGCTCTCGTTGTTGTTCCATCTGCATCTTTTAGTTGCACCCATGATCCAGTACCAGCGGCCCTCTTTGCTTCTAAGACTGTGGCATTGAACTGGATAGATCCTGTTGGCAAATTACCTGCTACCGATGCCTTATAAGAAACAGACTTACTGTTGTCGTGCCTATTAATGTCAATGTGCCTATAAGCTAGACCTCCAACATGAGCATTGGTAAATGGTCCTTGCATGCCCACATCATTGTCTCTCCCTACGGCGTCGACATGTAAATTAGAAATAATCACGTCGCTAGCGAAAAAAGACTTGACAACTTTATTATACCCGGTGTGAACGGTACCAGACACAAAATTAAAAGGAACAACAAAGTCTGATTTTAAAACATGTGCATACTCAGAAGAAGCTTGATTTCCCACTACTGCGACACCTGAAAACTTTTTCTTTAAATGATTTTCATCATCACATCTAGTTGGCCTAACAATTCCTGATCCCGTCCCGGCGCCGATGGTGATGATGTTTTGAGGAGCAGATGAGACTGCGCCTAATGCACCTGCTGGTGCTATAGATTCTTTAAACAACATTAAGTTTTTCTTTCTAGAATAATTTGTTCCAGCATGCATTGTCGATTTTTTGACAAAATTTACATCATACAACTTACCAAATTTTCTAACAGAGTAGACATCGCTAATTCTAGCACTACCGGTAATGTCTCTTCTTAGGATTCCTGATGATTGAATTGAGTGATTGTTCTTTGTAGTTCTGAGAGGTTCTCGGGCTGAGCTTTTTATTTTTCTTTCTTGTTGCCACAAACAATGGTTTTGCTCTTCGTCGACATTAAATGGTGCGTGACCAAATTGCCAATTGTATTTCATTTCAGCAATACCTTTAATAGAACCTTCAGTGTTTTCATAATCGACTACAATCGGAATCTGGTGTTGATATTTGTTTCTCTCTAGTACATGGCTTTCTACGACATTATTTATCTTTTCAGAGAACCTAGAGCCGGCCGGCATTAATTGTTCTAATGCAATAGAAATTGATTCATCAATCCATTTGTAGAATGATGTAAACTTTTCCAAATCCGGATCATTCTGTACGTCATCAAAAAATCTATCTCTTAAGAAGTTCAATAAAGAATAATTTGTATGAAACTTAAAGTTTGGTTGCCCAATTAAATTATTATAGTCCAAAGCAGTTGAAAACATGTTCATCATTTGATCTGAGATGGATCCATAAAGAGATTTTTCAAACGAATAAAAATTGTCAGATACATCATCATCAACAAAAAAGTTCTTTGTTTCATCATTTTTAAACGTTATCAAGTCAGAAGACATCAGATCATCTGGTCTTCTTTTATTTGCTGAGAAAATAAATTCAGAGTCTGTTACTGCCGTCGAAGAGTTTGCAAAACTAAATGCTCTAGCTGGTTTGTATCTCTGTATGGTTGCAGACAACGATCCATAATCTGTGCCGGTGGAGCCTGAGCTTAAGTCTGGTACGGTAAATTTACCAGACGAATTAGAAGATGTGATTGTATCAAAAGCCCAGTGAAACGATAGAGTTTTTTCTCTAGGAATTTCCTGCGTGTATGTATTAACTAAATCGTTTTCAAATGGTTCATTTATGCCCCATGCCTCCGTATCAAATGCATGTTGATCAATTGCATCATCTGAGATAAGGCTATGCCAATAGCGTAAGTATCCCATTTTAACATCTGTACTTGTTATGGTGGATCCTGTGTAATTTGTTCTATGTGCACCGGCATAGAAAATTTTGTCCGCCTTATAGACGTCTGCATTGACGCTGGTTGTGAGTAAAAAATAATTTTTCTTATCATTAGCTTCTGCTTCTACACCATATAGTTCAATTTGAAAATCATTTGGATCCATACCAGACACATTGGCGAAAGGGTAACTTGAGTGTTTTACCCTCAATCCGAGGTTCCATTTATTGCCTTCATACTGTTGATCATAGTATAAGGATGAAACTTCTCCAAAGGGACCTGTCAAAACAAATCTAATTCTTTGTGATTCATTTGGTCTTAAGGAGCTCTCGAGCCTTTCGCGAACTAAAACGACATGTGCATCGTAATCCGTGGCTGGGAAGTCATAAGAAGAACCTGTTGCATGGAATCCAAAGATCGAAGAGCTTAGGTGTCCGTATGGAGAAAAATGTATACTATCGACGCCCGGTTTGTTAGGTAGAATTATCTCAGTCTCCGCGGAGAAAGATCCTGAGAAATTTTTATCACCCGGTATACCGGTGCTACTTGAATCAAAAATTGTGGCGTCATAGTGATCAACATTATTAAAGTTTAGAAATCTTTTCTTATGTGATTTGAATTCATAATTATTTCTCAACACAAATGTAGAATCATCAGCATACTTGTTGAGTTTTACAACATTGCTACCTAAACCTAAGGAATTGAAAAAGTTTCTAAATGATTTGTGTGTCCCCTTTGATTTGTAAATGTGGCTTATACTGTTGTAGATGTTTTGATAAATTAAATTTTTGACTTCTTCGATGTCTCTTTCATAAACTTCGTTCTCGTCTTTGTTTCTAAACTTTTCAAGCATCGTAGCACCAGAAAACAAATCTGGAATGTAAAATCCTTCTGACTCAAGTAATTTTTGTGCGAATGGTATTGGTTTGTTGCCACCCTCCACATATTGTTTATCTTTTATTTTATTCAGATAGTCGATTTGATGCCATATAGTGTCTAGATGGCTAGCCATAATCTGGCTCAGAAATTTCATTTGATTTCCGCTTTGAGCATCTTCTTCTTGCATCCACCCTGGTAAATATTTAACAAGCATGTTTGTATTTTCGAGATCTGCTAAAGATCCGGAAGTTTTGTATTCTGCTTTCTTTGCCACCACATCCGGATGTGAAGAGTACACAATTGGATCCATAAATTCTGTTTGACTCAGTTTTTCAGTAATCGCAGATGATGTGCTTCTGTATGCTGCACTGTATACGTAACTTGAACCAGTGAGTTGGCCATTGTTTATTCTTCCGGAATAATCCAATATTGTTGAATCCAAAGTTGCATTGCCTGTTTTACCCTCGTTAAATTTAAAGTAAACACTTAACCCAATGTTGGAATCATGCTTATTTGTCCCACCACCTACAGGCAAAAAATAGTTTTCGAATATTTGTTTAGGCGTCCTTGTTGTTTTCCAAAATCTAAACTCATCAAGAGATCCTGTGAAAAGATTTCCTGTACCTGAAGATTTGTTACCTACTCTCATGATGTGACCACCAGCCGTTGGTAAAATGTTTTGTATTGCGTGATTAGATGAAGTTCCCAAAATGGTTTTCATGAGTTTTCCATTCTTGAAGGATCTAAAGGTTACGCCGGCGGAACCTGACTGCATTGTAAGTGCATAGTGGTTCCACGTATTTTGTCCCGGCAGAACAGTTGTCATAATGTCTTCGGAAATTGATTTTGATCCCGAAACCATCGTAAAAATAAATTTGTCGTTAGTGTGATCGTAGTTTAGTTTGTATTCTCCATCTGTTGCCGTGCTGGCTACATGAAAAATTGTTCTTTCTCCGGTAGAGGTTGCCGTCTTCATCCAAAATTCAACAGAAAGACCGTCTTCCGCACGATACTCAAATGCACTTGTTCTCTTTTTTTCTTCATCATACTTCATTGATAAATCAAATGTAGAGTCAAAAAGTTTACCCTCCATTCCGGAAGATGCAGTGTGTGGACCTCCAAATACAGAGATGTAAATTGATTGATCAAAGTTTAAGTACCCATTTGTTCTAGGGTACAAGTTTTCTAAGACATATTTGTCTAAGTAGGAAGATGAGTTTTCAAACTCAGTCTTTTCGTGAAGAGTACCATCGTATGGATAATAGTTGTGAATTCTTTCAAATGCTTTCTCATAATAAAGCTCTGCCGATCCAAACTTTGCAAAGTTTGATGCCGTAGAAAAATCTATTGGTGGCACAAATTCATTGAACTCATTAGTTCTAGCAATGACAAATTTGTCCGATTCAATAACTTGTCTTATGTCATCCGTAGTTTTTGACTTGCTTATCTTGTTTAATTTGTTTGAATCAAATAAATTCTTTATACTCATTAGTCCACCACTCTAAACTTAAATCTATAGGGTTGTTCTTCCCAGCCATTTTCCTCATCATAGAACGAGTATTGAACTTCATACATGTAACCTTCTTCTAAACAAGATGTATCTAAGTCAAAATAGTTTCCGGACACATCGTACGACAGTGACGTGTGCAATGTCGAGCCGGTACCATACGGAATAACAACATAGTCATCAATTGATCTTCTCAACTGATAAGAGGCACTATGGATGATTGTTGGAGGTATGGGCGATTGAACTGCAACTGTATGTATGTTTGGAGACCAATCTTGCTCTCTGATGTAAAGATTCAGTCTATGCGTTTGGTTTTTTCTATATTCTTTTTTAAGACCAGGCATTGATAAGAAATAATTCTCCTCAGGGTTGTATCCATAGCCAAAGAAGGATTTCACAGAAATAGTTCCAGTATGATAGGCAACAATACCAGAAGAAGAAGACATCCACCAAACGTCATTTAGAGTTGATGAAGTCGTATCCAGAAATAAGTCTGCCTTGTAAATACCGGTTGATTGTTTGGTTACCACTGCATTGTAAAGATTAGCGCTTGTTGCCGAAGTTCTCAATGACGCACTAGTTGGAGCAACCGGAATGTCTCTTAGGCGTCCTCTAATGCGATTGTAGAGGTATAAAGTATTTAGGTTATCGTGACCACTAGCTAGCGAAGAAGATGCATAGAAACACCCTCTATCGTCTTCTCTTGCACTATTCCAACGCGCTTCCAATACTGGTTTGGAGAAATAAAATTGTGTGTCTCTTCCAAAAAATCTTTTTGTGTAGAAAGATTTCTCCTCAGTTTCAAAAGCAGAAGTAAACTTTATCCCAAATCCATAGTTGCTTTTGCCGCCTGAGTCTGGGCCTTTTATCCACTCTTCCACAATTCTGGATACATCCACATCAATGTCTTCTAATCCAGTTTCAAAACTTGCAGAGAAAGCTGGTGTTGAATGAAAATCTCCTCCAGCAGTAGTCCACTCCCCAACAGCACCAGCAAAGTTTCCTACAGATCCTAAACCGGTAGAGTTGTCTGTGTTTGTTCTATTTCCAGTAATGCCAACAGTTGTTTGAGTCACAGTCACGTTTGTACCATCATCTGTTGCTGTCATGTTAGCGTTCGTCGTAGCATTGATGGCTTTAGTTATAGCTTCTGCTACGTGAGCAACGGTACTAGCGCCAAAGAAAAATACATCAATAGTTGCTCCAGCAGTACCGCCTGGTTGGGTTTGATAGTCGTCGGTGCCTGATCCGGGTCTTCCGCCGTTGATTCTATAGGTAGTTGTGGTACCAGCAGCATTTGTCAAAGTGAAAGTCGCTGCATTCGATAAAGAACCCGGAGTTGCTGCTGCAATTGTCGCTGTTGCCGCTGTTCTTTTCTGTGCGTTTATCCAACTAGATCCAATCTGATTTCTCGTGATGTCTTCATAGTTTTCCATGTCCAATCCAAAACCTTCTTGCCATGGACTGGAGATAGGTAAAATGTCCAGTGCATAATTTCTTGGGACAGGCTGAGAATGGGCAGCGTTGAATAATTTAAGGTGGAACGAGACAGAGCCAGAAGCAGGAATTTGGCTTGCTGCTCTTGCAGCAATAACTTCTGTTATTGGAAATTCCAGTAAGAACCTAGATAATTCGACAGAGCCACTGTCTGCTTG
>Ga0098043_1000907_pt1 | contig 10627 bp, 19 predicted proteins | sample 9B_taG_FD_92581 | JGI IMG/M metagenome (GOLD analysis project Ga0098043, IMG submission 92581) | Marine viral communities from the Subarctic Pacific Ocean - 9B_ETSP_OMZ_AT15188_CsCl metaG | ecosystem: Environmental > Aquatic > Marine > Oceanic | place: Subarctic Pacific Ocean | collected 2015-01-10 | reverse complement strand
CGTCAACGTAAGCTTTGTTTGCTAATTCGTAATCAATGGTTGGTACTTTATCGTAACCTACTTGCTCTTCTGAAAATAAAAGTTTTGTGTTTTTACCACCTATTTTTAGTGGTTTCATAATAGTATCTAACCCTCTTGTCATAAGAGCAACCGTGCTATCTATTATGTCGTATATTCTTTTATTAGTTCCTCTCACTAATCAGTTCCCTCGTAATTTTTCATCTTTGGAAATTTGTCTACAAACTTTGCTATCTCTAAATCCTCTAATCTTCTATGTATTTTAAATATCGTATCTTTTTCATATAAGGGGGGATGCGCCTCCCTCTCAAGCTTTTGCAATCGCCTTTGAATATTCAACATCCCCTCTTCATTTTGTATTCTCGTCGAAAATAATGGGAATAGCTTATTTGCCAGCCATTTAATCATCGCTCCTTAAACCCTTGATAAGACCTCTAACCATTGAACCGAATACATTGTCGATAAGATCAATGAACCAAGGCTCAATTGTTGAGTTCCATACTTTCTTTGTTGCCGACCATCTTGTTAATCCAAGCGTCATTACTTTTCCTAAACTTTCAAAAGCTACTTCTACTACTCCGCATATATTTTCATTAGGTATCTTCTTTAATACCCATAAAACAACTGCTGATCCACCTCCCCCAACTATTAGTCCTGAGTTCTCCCCTAACATTCCTAATACTGATTCAAACATGCTTTTCTCCTTTTTTAATCTTTTTTATAACCATTGGTTTTAAAATTACTTATATCAATCTTTTCCATTGGTCTAGTCATTATAAAGTCTTTCAACTTACTATTTTGTATTTCTAGGTCTTCGCCACCACTTATATATGGCTCTCCATCGTGTGTATGACCTACGTTGTACACTATAATTGAGCACTTAAATAAACCTACACGAACTATTCTGCCTGCGTACTTCTTACCTTCTAACCAAATGTAGATAACATCACCTACATTTATAGCATTACCCCAAAATATCTTAAAGCTTTCTGTTAGTCCTTCTATCGTGGATCTGAAAAGTATTGCCAAAAAACCAACTACAAATAGCCATCCATAGCTTCCTATAACATCTGTGCCTATTGCTTGTAATTGTTGTTCGCTCATTCATTTACTTGTCTTTTAATAATCGTTCTAAATTTTTAAAGCCTTCATCTATCTTAGACTCTATTCTTGCAATCTTTATTTCTAGATTTTGAGTCTTATCTTTATTAGACATAACTTTTCTTCTGTTATCTTTTACATCCTCTTCTACTACTTGTATTCTATTGTCTGTTGCACCTTGCGTGAACATAAACGTACCCATTATTGTAGCTAGGGTTATAATAGTTCCTAGTGATATTTTTTTATCTATCATTTTCATTTATAAAATTTTGGTAATGGAGTTGAATTACTCCAAAACTTATATGACAATTTCGAAGATTGTCTTTTTTTCTTTTGTTTTACTTGCGCTTTTGGCATTATATGCCTCCAATGATTTGTCGATGTTATAACCTACACCGTTTGTATGTTGCAAATCTATTTTTATACCATCTCTATTGCCATCTTGATAAAATATATAGCAATTTTGACTTGCCCTACCAGTTAAGTTTAAAGCCTTGTCGGCATAATCGTTATTTCCAACTAAGCTACTTGATCTGGCGTATCCGTCCCCTATTCTCGCAGAATGTACATGACCAAAGAGCATATAGTCTATAGCAATTCCCTTTAATGAGTACCTACCAACTATTTGATTTACTGCTGATTCTAGCTTACCTCTAAGAGAACCGTGTCCATGCAGTAGCAATACGTTTTGACCTGCTACATTTATTACTAATTCTGATGGATTCCCTTGTATAAATTTAACATTACTTTCTCTAAATAAATACCTTAAACATTGAAAAATTGTATAATCATAGTTATCAGATGCTATAATCTTTGACCAACCCATTTCTGGATTAGCCCTACCTTCGTTACCAATAATAGAGGCAACTGATACGTTAAAGTCTTCATTTAAATCTAATATAGCCTGCTGAAGGATATCCACAGCAAGAAATGTAGCATTAGCTCTGTTAGTAGCTTGATTTAAGAGTTCATCGAGTCTACGATCACTATTCATCATATCACCAGTCATAGCAACTACAACATTACTTATATTTGCTGTTTTAAAGTACCTTTTAGCCTTATTTACAAAGGTTCTTATTCTTTCCGATGCAACGCTAAAATCATATCGATTGTTTTCTAATTCTACGATTTCATTGAAATGAATATCACTCAGTTGTAGTACGCCGCAGGCTTTATTATTAACCTTAAATTTATTGGTAGACTTATTAAGGTTGTTGTTTTCAAAGAGCGTTACTAATTGCTTAGTATATTCTTCAATCGCATTCTCAACCCTCGCATGTTCTCGAAATGCTTTGTTATGAATTCTATTTTTATCTTGGGCACGCTGTTTTTGTTTTGATAAGCGTACATTCTCTCTTATGATATCCAAGTCTGCATCGTAGATCGGATATATAGTAGAGCATTTACACTTACGGCACTTCCATCTTTGCGTACCTTTATAGTCCTTGCCCTCTTTGCGCATACCTATATGGTAGCAATTAGGACAAACTAACTTTTTTTGGTCTATCATAGACCTCCTGGCTTGTTATTGTGATTTAACTATTTCACTTAACTCTTTAGCCCTATTAGGACTATCTGACCTTGCCCATTTACTATCGAGCATCTCCTCGCCCGCCATTAAAAAGTTATCATCTTTTATGTATTGTATTGTTTTTTTAAATCTTCGTACTCCATAGAATCCGATCTGGAATATCATATTTATAAGAACTTCTTTGATTTCTTTAGGCTTATGCCAAAACCAAGAGTTCCAATCTTCGTTAGCCTCTATTGTCGCTAGTATACCCCTAATCTTTTTATCTAAGATCAGGTCGGCTACCTCTTCATCCATATATAAATCTTTTATAGCGAACCCATACCCTATGGTGTCATAACCATTAGGGCACTTATAAACATGAGGTTCGTATCCCTCATGTAAAGCAATTTGCTTTTTTAAATTACTTAAATCTTTCACTTCTTCTTCTTAACTACTTTTTTCTTTTTAGCTTTAGGCTTTGGATTTGCTTTAGGTCTTTCTTTTTTTACTTCTACCCAACCTTCTTTAAACCATTTTTTAGGATCAGCTTCCGATGGAATTTCTTTAACCACTTCTATTACTTTTTTTAAAATCATTTTTTCTCCATTTTATAAGGGGGCAGTTGCCCACCCCCTTAATATTAAGATTACTACTTATTAAGCATCTTTCAATGCCCAAACTTTTTTATTGTTTGAGTTATCAGATGTAATCAAGCAACCATAAACAGAGTCTGCAACAAATCTTGTAGACAATGTTGGTAAATCGTAATCACTTTGAACTCTAGCCTTCATACCAGCAGAGTATGCAATGTGCATAGCATCTTTATGAATCATATATCCAGCTAGATGGTCAGCTTCTCCTGATTCTCCATCAGTAGCGTTGTATAGAGGAGTTGTAGTTTGTGCGTAAGATGCAGAATCAATCGCTGCAACAATGTTGTTTGAAATAACAACAGGCACACCACCAAGCTTGCCTGCGAAACCACTAATAAGTGGATTAGAATCGCCAGCAAGACCTGTGCCATCATATCTAGCAAAATCGCCTAGCTTGAACAACGAGCTATATGTTGCAGGAGCTAATACTAAAGTATAGTCTTCTACATTAGAGTCTGACTCATATATAGCTTTTATCATATTAGACACACCAAGCACAGTAATATCGTATGTACCAGCACCTGTGAAAACAACATTGTTTCCTGACGAAGCTCCGTCGTTACCACTATTTGCTTGGTCATTGAATGTAACTGCACTAAACAGCTTTTGAGCTAAGTAAAAATCTATTTTTTTAGCTAAAGCATATCCAAGCTTTTGTGTGTAAATATTCATAACATCATAACTTGATTGAGCTCTTGATATATCAGTTATAGCAACTGCTGCTAATGTTGATTGGTCTATAGACAATGTATGCTCGCCTTCTGATGAAGTTCCTGCAGTAAAGCTTAAAGCCGATGATGCAAGAGCATTGTTATCACCGCTATACAAACTTGTAGCATCTATTTCGCTATGCTTAGGAAGATGAATCATATCTCCACCACCTGCTACTAATCCCGATAAGTCATTTGCTAAAGCACCGAAAACAAGATTTTTTTCAAAATAATCTTGAAGGGCAACCCCCCAAATTTCAGGGATAAACTTATCTAGAACAGCATTAGTTGAATCTTGTAATCCACCACTAAGAGTTAATTTACTATTCATTTTTAATACCTTCTTTCGTTAATTTTACCTCTTTGTTGCAGCTTGTTCGTAGAAGGCTCTTCTTTCGTTATCATCCATTTCAGCCCAAGGCTTATCTTGAACAATGCCACGAGTTCTTCCAGGAACATGATCTACATTCTGAGGCTTTTGTGTTTTAAATTTATTTACAAATAGTTTAATTGTACTAATATCCTTATTAGACAATTGTTCTCTATCTTCCTCAGGTAGCTGATCAAGCAATTCACTTCTAGTCTGAGCTTCAAATGCTTCATACTTCTCTTGATAAGGTGATAATGTATCAACCTTCTTTTGTAGCTCTTCTGCAAGCTCTTTATATTTCTCTTGTTCTTTTAGACTTCTAACTTTAGCAGTTTCTTTTTCTTTCTGCATGCTAGATAATTGAGATTGAAACTCTTGCTTTGCGTGTCTTTGCTTTTTCGCATTTTCTACCTCTTCAAAATAGAGTGCTTTATAATCTACACTACTATCTGTACCCGTAGATTGGGCATCTTGCCCTGCTGTTTCTTGAGTTCCTTCTGGATTCATTGTTGCTTCTGACATCTGTCATACCTCCACATATTGTGTTAAAATTGTAGTTTATATACAAAATCTTGTATATATCCTTGTAGGTAACTTATATTACTTGCAAGGAATTATGCAATCTTTAAATAAAGATCTACAAAATTTTAAGAAAAAATGGTTTGATTACATGGGGTACACACCTCATAATGGTCAAATTAAATTGCATTATCCCAAAAAAGAGGATGCTAGGTTTTTTGTCATGGTTTGTGGTAGAAGATTTGGTAAATCTACTTCTGCAGCAATGGAAGCAACGTATTATGCCTCACAACCTAATAAAGTTATATGGCTAGTAGGATTGTCTTACGACAAAGCCGATATTATGTTTCGTGAAGTTTGGAAGCGAATGGTTGTTGGTAAAGCCAACGATATAGAAAAAGCCTCTGAAAAAGAGAGAATCATTCGGTTTAAGTGGGGCACAACAATTGAAGCTAAATCAGCAGACAACCCAGACTCATTAGTTGGGGCTGGCCTTGATTTGCTTGTAATAGACGAGGCAGCTAAGGTAAAGAAGAAAGTTTGGGATATGTATTTATCACCTACGCTTGCCGATAAAAAAGATAGTAAATGTATATTTATATCTACTCCTGAAGGATTTAATTGGTTATATGATTTATTTTTATTAGGTCAGACCGATAATTTATGGGAGTCGCATCAAGCACCATCGTGGGAAAATCAATTTGCTTTTCCTGAAGGTAAAGATGATCCGTTTCTTATAGAGAGAAAAAGGAATATGTCTAAGGAAATGTTTGATCAGGAGTTTAGAGCAGCATTTACTTCATTCGAGGGAAGAGTATATCCGTTTGACAGATCTAAGGATATGGGTAATTATCCTTATAATCCAAATTACCCAACATTTTGTTCTATTGACTTTGGATATAGGATGCCAGCAGTTGGTTGGTTTCAAATGTTTAGAGTAAATGGACAATGGCATGTAAGTATGATTGATGAAATATTGCATAAGAAAAATATTAAAACAGATGAACTGGCAGATATGATACTATCAAAAAATTATAATGTATCTGCTTATTTTGGTGACCCTGCTGGTCTGCAAGCACAAGGTCAATCAGGTCTAGGAGATATAGAAATATTTAGACGTAAAGGCATAGAGGTAAGAACTGTTAGAGATAGAGCTTCTAAAAATATTGCATCAGGTATTAGTCATGTTAGAGGATTTATGGAAAATGCCAATAATGAGAGATTTTTTCATTTGGATTATAAATGCACAGAAATGGCTCAAGACCTTGAAACCTATAGGTATCCTGAGGCAGTTGAAAACAAAGAATTAAAAGCACTTCCAATAAAAGATGGTCTGTCAGACCATGGGTGCGATATGTTACGTTACTTTTATATTAACCGATTTCCTATTAAAACTAGAGAATTAACTATGAGGTCAAGATGACAATTGAAGATGTGATACAAGAGTCCATACAGGATGCCAAAATGGAAAACGCTAGACAGAGAAGGCGTTATATTTATAAGCTTTTAGATTATTACTCAGGATCTAATACTGCTCAATACATAGCAGACTACTTTGATGCAGATGCTTTTAGAGAAATACCTTTGTATGAAGCTAATTTTACTAAAAGATTTATAAATAAAATGTCAAGAATCTATACTGTAGGCGCACAAAGGTCTATATCTGATCAATACGACATATTAGCTCGAAGAAAAGACTCTAGAATGAAGCACGTAGAGAGAATGACAAGACTTTGCGGATCAATAGCAACTCAAGTAATATACAGAGATGATATGGAACAACCTTGTTTTGACTATAAGCCAGTATATTATTTTGATGTTCATATGGGAGAAAATCCATTTGTTCCTGAAGCTATTACATATCCAATACTACAAAGCACAGATGATGTTAGTTATACAGATAAATTAAAGTATGTATACTACGATAATCAAATGTACGCTGTATTTGACGAAGATGGCATTATATTAGAAGAAAAAGAACATGGATATGGTATTATTCCATTTTTATTTACTCATAGAGAAAATCAAATAGATTCATTCTATGTTGATGGAGCAGATGATATCGTAGGTTGTAATGAGCAAGTAAATATCACAATGACAGAGCTGCAATTAGGATTGAGATTTCAAATGTTTGGACAACCGTTTGTTACGGGAGTCTATAGCGACAAAGGTATGAAAAGAACTGGTAGTGATCAAATACTTGACCTTCCTGAAGGTTCTACTTTTGGAATTGAATCTCCACAAGGAGATATACAAGCTGTAATTGAAAGCGTTAAGTTTCAAGTAGATTTAGTAGCGCAAAATAATCATTTATATGTACAATTCGCTCAAGATGGAGGCGAAGTACCTTCAGGTATTGCTCTCAAAATAAAAGACCTAGAAAGATTTGAAGATTATCAAGATGATCTGGAATTATGGCAGCTTTATGAAAGAGATTTGTATGAAATTGAATATAATATAGCTAGATTTAATGGTATATCTCTACCAAGGGAGCTAAAAGTTGATTTTAATGAACCTGAGTATCCAAAATCAGTACAAGATCAAATATTATTTGACAATCATCGCTTAGAAAAGAATTTAATTACTGAGGCAGGTCTTTTACAGGAAAAGAATAAAGATTTGACAATAGAGGAGGCAGAAACAATTGTCGAAGCAAACAGACAAAAAAACCAAAAACTCTCAATCTTTGAAACAATTCGTAATCAAACTCAAAGAACTGAATAAATTTGATTTAATTTTAGAAGGAAATATAGAAGAAGTTATCGCAGATCCAAAAGCGTGGGCAGAAAAAACTGCCGAAACTATTTTAGCTAAAGAAGCTAATCGAATCAAAAAAGCAAAAAAATTAGGAGAAGATTTTGCTAATAAAATCCGTTAAAATATCTTTTGATCCAAGAAAGCTAGAAAAAGAGCTTAAATCAAAATTAATTGATGAAACAATGCAAGAATATACTGATATGGTTGCGAAAACTACAAAATCTGATCTTGAATCAAGTAAGGATATACACGGACAAAGCTTCAAGCCAATAAAACCAGTTACTAGAGAAATAAGAAAATTAAGAGGATTTACTGGCACAAAACCATTAATACAATCAGGTGATATGAAAAATTCCATTCAAACTAAAAAGATAGGTAAAAATAAATATGTTTTAGATGCGATAGGATATGGTTCTGAGGGAAACAATAACGTTCATCAAACAGGATTTACTTTATCAAATCCAAAGCAGTATAAATTTGAGGTTGAGGGGGAAATTTTTACAGTAGGAAAGGCAAAGATACCTGCAAGACCTTGGTTTCCAGATCAAGATAGCGTTGAAAACTCTGCAAGTATAAATAAAAGTTTTGAAGAAATAGCTAAAGACTTTTTTAAGAAATTTAATAAAGCATTTACAAAGAGAGGTTTCATTGGCTGAACTAGAGGAGATATATAATGAAGAAAGCGAAGAACAAGAAAACAATACTCTCTTATGGGCTGCTCTCGGATTATCTTTTGGAATCGATATTTTCGTTTCAAGAATTAATCGTGAGATTGAAGTATCAAGAGGAGCAGGAATGGATGATCGAGCAATCATCGGAGCACTCTCTAGGGATCTTTCTTCCAATGGAAGAATCTTTGGGGAATTTAGAAATGCTATCAAATCAGCAGTTGTACTTGGAGCTATGCAAGGTTTTAGAGTCGGACAAGATAACATTTATGGGGATAACCTAAATTTTAAATGGGTTTCTGTTGGCTCACCAAGAATATGCCCTGATTGCGAAGAACGTGTAGGGTCTATACGAACATGGGACGAGTGGGAACAACTAGGAGTTCCTGCAAGTGGTTTTTCGGTCTGTAAAGAATATTGTTACTGCCAACTTATACCTGCTGACTATCCAATAGATGATTTTGTTGTTGTAGAAGGTATAGGCGCAGAAAGAACTAGATAATTACTTTAAATCGCTTCCAACATGAAACTTTAAACTATCTTTCTCTAACTTTTTGACTTTTTTCTCTAGTCTTTTTACTTTCTTATCTAAAATATTATCATTTTCTACATAATCAAGGACTTTTTCTAACTTAAACTGTTTAGCTATCGCTTTTATCGCTAGATTTATTATCATCTTTTGCAGCATTCTCTTCCTCCGCTTTTTTCTTCATTTCTTCATCCTTGTCAATTAAGAATTTTTTAAAATCTGCATCATCACCTTTGTATTCAATATAAGCACCTAATACATTAAAGCATCTTGATAATGTGTTTGTTAAGTATCCTAATTGCTGATCTCTGTCTTTATTTGTTATTTTAGGTTTTGTCATATTATCCTCTTTTTTACCAAAGGTTTTGTTTCGACCTTTGATTTCGTTTTTTATTATATTCTGTCACGCATTTTTTGCATCGACTTTTAGTTGACCCGTAATCTGTAGGTTTTAAAATTTTTTTGCAAGCATTACACTCAATTCCTCCGTCTTTAAACCTACTTTTGTACTTTTTTTCTTGCCATAGGTCGTAGCCGCTTTTCATTACATCCATTTTCCTATTTCTCCATACATTTTTATGATATACTTTCGGAGTTTTTCTTCAATTCTTTTTTTCTTAGCTTCTGCTTTCGCTTCCACAGTTTTATCGCTTCTCTTCGCTTTTTGCGCTCCATTTTTCTTAACTTTGCTTTTCTGTTTGGCATTCAAATTACCATTTCCCCACAGGACACTTCATCCTATATATTTTTGCTTTTACGTTCATAAAACATCCACATTTACTACAACCTAAGCCCTTGACTTTCTTGATATTAAATGCAACACGGCTAAATTCGCACTCTTCGCATATTTTAAATCTTCTTTTATATTCATTCTTTGCCGCTAATATCATTTTCTCTACGCTCTATCTCTTTTAACCAATTTTCTTTTTCTAGTGCGCTTGGCTTCTTACCTAAAGGCTCTAAACCAACTGCCTCTGCACGCTTTCTAAGTTTATACATCTTTTTTCTCGCTACAGATCGTTTATGTTTACCTATTTCTTTTTTTATATCTCTAAGTTCTTCGCTCTTAGGCTTAAATTTTTTCTTTGGCTCTTTTCTTTTTGCTTCATAGAAGCTATCTCTAACATCATCAAAAACTTGCAGGACATTATCCAAATCTTGTGGACTAAATTCAAACCACTCACCTGTATTTCTCTTAGAACTAAAACACTTATGTATTTCTTGCTCTACATTATATCCACCAGGACAAGTAGCAACTAAATTAATTTCCTCAGGATTATTAGCTTGGATAGCTTTCATCCTTTCTCTTACATCATTAGAATATCCAATCTTATAAAATTTAGTATCTCCAGATTGCATAAGATATACATCTTCTTTAGATTCCATTTTTTCGTATTGTGGTTTAGGACGTACATCATCTAGTACGTTAGGCACATCATCTACTATATCTTGTATTTCAGCATCTACATACTCAACTGGACTAGAGTCTGTCTTTAAGAATTTCTCAAATGGACTATCAATTGTGATGTTTACATTCTTTACAAGCTTACCACTATGCTCTAATACTAGCCTACCAGCTTGCACATTACCTGCTTTAGCCTGATCTATCATTGCTTGTAAAACGCAAGGTATTTGCGACCCATAATAAACCATGTACAGATCATATATAGCATCTACAAACTTAGGATCTTTTCGCCATCGCTGTATTGTACCCTTATGAACTCCTATCATATCTGCGACTTGTTGATTTGTAATTCCAGGCTCGCTTGCAAAGGCTTCTATTGCAAGT
>Ga0098043_1000906_pt1 | contig 10643 bp, 13 predicted proteins | sample 9B_taG_FD_92581 | JGI IMG/M metagenome (GOLD analysis project Ga0098043, IMG submission 92581) | Marine viral communities from the Subarctic Pacific Ocean - 9B_ETSP_OMZ_AT15188_CsCl metaG | ecosystem: Environmental > Aquatic > Marine > Oceanic | place: Subarctic Pacific Ocean | collected 2015-01-10 | reverse complement strand
TTAAGTTAGTGAAAAAAGGTTATTCTAATGGTGGCCAATTTAAAGGAACTTTTTAAAGGAGATAAGAAATGTCTACAGATAAAAACAAAAATCTTGATAGATTAATGGATGAATACTTTGCAAGAGAACAAGGACGTGAAGGTAGAGAACGTAACTTAAAAGATATTGTTACTGCAAAGGGCGTAGACTACGGTATGAAAACACGTAAAGGCCAAAAACCTGGAAAATCTGGTCACACAGATATGAAGAACAAGTTATACAGAAATAGAATACGGATGGCAAAAGATAAACAATTAATAGATGATTATGGTGAAGACGCTATGATGGCTAGAGGTTTCTTAGGTCGTGCTGAAGACACAGAAAAAGTAAAAGTTCCTCCACCTAAACCACCCACTAAACCTATACCAAAAAGACGAACATACAACCCACAAGACCCAAGTGAGATACTTGTAGGTAGTGGAAGAGGTGAAAGAGGTATGCCGCCAAGACCAATACCTTATCTGGATGCCCCAGAACCAATCCCTCCAAGACCAAGACCAAGACCAAGACCAGACCCAGGAAATTACCCTTTTAAAAAAGGTGGTAAAGTTCGAGGAGCAGGTATTGCTAGAAAAGGCATAAGAAAGTGTAAGATGGTGTAAAACATGGCTACTTCGGGTACAACAGCATTTGACATGGACTTCACGGAGATCGCTGAAGAAGCGTGGGAGCGTGCAGGTCGTGAAATGCGTTCTGGATACGATCTAAGAACTGCCCGTAGGTCTATGAATCTATTAACTATTGAGTGGCAAAACAGAGGTTTAAACCTGTGGACTATTGATAGTGGCACTCAAACTCTTACAGCAGGTACATCACAATATACTTTACCTGCAGATACCATAGACCTTTTAGATCACGTTATTAGAACAAACGCAGGTAATACTTCTACACAATCTGACCTTACCATAAGTCGTATAGGTGTGAGTAGCTACGCGGCTATCCCAAACAAGTTAACACAGGGTAGACCTCTTCAGGTGTGGATTGAAAGGTTACTAACTGCTCCGCGTATAAATCTTTGGCCTGTACCTGACAGTTCACAAACATACACATTTGTGTATTGGAGGTTACGTAGGATAGAAGATGCGGGTAATGGTGTAGAAACAGCGGATATGAACTTCCGTTTTTTGCCGTGTTTAGTAGCAGGATTAGCATATTATATAGCTATGAAAGTGCCTGAGTTAGCAACCAGAATAGAAATGTTAAAAGCAACTTATGATGAGCAGTATAACTTAGCGGCAGGTGAAGACAGAGAAAAGACATCTGAACGTTTTGTGCCAAGAATAGGGAGGATATAGTGACTGTACCCTTTGCTTCTAGTAAAAAAGTAATAGCCGAATGTGATATATGTGGGTTTCGTTTTAAACTACGACAGCTACGAAACATAATTACAAGAGGTAGAAATACAAATTTAAAGGCTTGCCCAGACTGTTTTAGTCCAGACCATCCGCAGAATAAACTAGGTTTATATCCTGTTAGAGACCCACAAGCTGTTCGTGATCCACGACCTGATTTTGCAGGATACCCCAGTAGTAGAAATACACAATGGGGTTGGGATCCAGTTGGAGATGGTAAAAATATTTATGGGTTAAGAACAAACAGATTAGAAGCTGTAAGCGCAGTAGGTGAAGTAACGGTGACGACATGAATTATACTAACTTAAAAACAAATATTGAAGATATATGTGAAACCAGTTTTTCAGACGATCAGCTTGCTATGTTTACACAACAGGCAGAGCAAAAAATATTTAATACTGTTGAACTACCATCCATGCGTACTGTAGATAGTGGCCCTCTTACAGCTACAAATAAGTTATATACAACGCCTGATGGGTATATTTATACCTACAGTATAGCGGTAATAAGTAGTAGCACTACTAACTATTTATTAAATAAAGATGTTAATTTTTTACGGGATGCTTACCCTGTAAACACAAGTGCTAAGTATGGGCTACCTAAATTTTATGCTTATCATAGCACTTCAGGTAATAAAATAAAGTTAATGTTCGCCCCAACCCCAGACCAAAATTATGAAATAGAACATATATATGCTAAGTATCCTACCTCTATAGTTACCGCAGGAGGCACTTATCTTGGGGATAATTTTGATACTGCATTGTTAAATGGTGCGTTAATAGAGGCTATACGGTTCCAAAAAGGTGAACCAGATGTTATACAAAATTATGAAAAATTATATTTACAATCTATAGGGCTGTTAAAAAATACTATAGACGGTAAACTAAGACAAGATAGCTATAGATCTGGACAGTACAGGCAAGGTGATGGTTAATGGCGTTTACTGGTAATTATTTGTGTACTTCTTTTAAAATTGCTCTTTTAAACGGGGAGATAGACTTTAGTAGTGATACATCTCAATCATTTAAAATAGCGTTATACACATCTAGTGCTACTTTAGATGCTACTACCACTGTGTATTCAACAACTAACGAAACTAGTGGGACAGGTTATACAGCAGGTGGTAACACGTTAACCATTGGTACAGCACCTAAAAGTGATACTTCTGGCACTATTGCATATCTTAATTTTTCAGATACCACGTGGTCTAGTTCTACCATAACTGCACGGGGGGCCTTAATTTATAAGTCTGGAGGAACTAATCCTGCAGTGGCCGTTTTAGATTTTGGAGCAGATAAGTCTTCAAGTAATAGCACATTTAAAGTTGCGTTTCCTACAGCATCTGATACAACCGCTATTATACGTATTGCATAGAAAGGTTTAAAACATGGCAAGCGTTTACACAAATGACCTTAGACTAGAAGAAATAGGCACAGGTGAGCAAACAGGTACGTGGGGTACAACTACTAACACCAACCTAGAACTTATAGCGGAAGCATTTAGTTATGGCACGGAAGCTATTACCACTAATGCTGATACTCATGCCACTGTTATAGCTGATGGAGCCACTGACGAAGGGCGTTCTCTTTATCTTAAATATACAGGCACACTAGACTCTGAATGCACAATTACAATATCTGCAGGATCTGCAGGTACATTTACACTATCTAAAGTATGGGTTATTGAAAACGCTACCTCTGGAAGCCAGAATATAGTTATTACTTCAGGTTCAGGGGCAGATGTCACTATTAAAGCAGGCCAAACTAAGATGTTGTATACAGATGGCGCAGGGTCTGGTGGCGCTGTTGTAGATGCTTTTAAAACACTTTCTGTTGTTGATTTGTTTGTAGATGATGATTTAAAACTACAGTCCGATGCTGCTATATTAGGTTTTGGCGCAGATAATGATGTAACTCTTACTCATGTTGCTGATACAGGTTTATTGTTAAACGCAGGCATGGCAATTCAGTTTAGAGACTCTGCTGTATCTATTCGATCAAGCGCTGACGCTACATTAGATCTCGCAACAGATGGAGATATGAATTTAACAGCTGGGGTAGATATTAATATACCTGCTAATGTTGGGTTAACATTTGGTGATGATGGTGAAAAGATCGAGGGTGACGGTACAGATCTAACAATAACAGGTAATAACATTAATTTAACTGCTACAGCCGATGTTAATATACCTTCAGGTGTTGGGATTACTTTTGCCACCACAGAAAAAATAGAGTCAGACGGGACTGACTTATCTATCACCGTGGGTTCAGGTGGTGATATTAATATACCTGCTGATATTGGTTTAACATTTGGCAATGATGGTGAAAAGATTGAGGGTGATGGCACAGATCTCACTATAACAGGTAATAACATTAATTTAACTGCTACAGCGGATGTGGTTGTGCCTGCTAATGTAGGGATTACTTTCGGCACTGGAGAAAAGATAGAGGGAGATAACACTGATTTAACAATAACTTCTGGGGCAAAGATAAACTTAACAGCCACTTCTGATGTAGTTATACCTTCGGGTGTGGGGTTAATACTTGATGGTTCTGGAAATGAAAAAATAGAATCTGACGGCACTGATATAAGTATAAGTGTTGGGTCTGGTGGCGATATTAACATACCTGCTGATATTGGTTTAACTTTTGGTGACGATGGTGAAAAAATTGAGGGTGACGGCACAGATCTTACAATAGCCTCTAGTGCTAAAATAAATTTAACTGCCACTTCTGATATACACGTGCCTAGTAATGTAGGTATTATTTTTGGTGGAGATAGTGAAAAGATTGAAGGTGATGGCACAGACTTAACAATATCAGCTAATAATTTAACTGTTGATGCCGAAGCAGATATTATTCTCGATGCAAATGGGGCTAATGTAACATTTAAAGACAACGGAACATCTATACTAGATATCGCTAATAATTCATCTGATGTTGAGCTTACAGTAAGTGTTGCTGATAAAAACTTTGCGATTAAAGGCACAGATGGTTCTAGTGCTATAACTGCACTTGACATTGATATGGCTTTAGCAGGTAAGGCCACTTTTAATGGAGACGTTGTTGTAGGTGGTGATTTAACAGTTTCAGGTGACGATATTACTATGGGAACTAACACTGCAGGTCATTTACTCATAGCAGATGGCACAAACTTTAACTCTATATCAATTACTTCTTTAGCAGAGATATCTACAGCAGCTGACGATGATGTTCTGATAGCAGTGGACACATCAGGTGGTAATCTTAAAAAGATTACTAGAAGCGCAATTATTGCAGGTACAGGTTCAAGTGGTGATTTAGCAAATGTATCAGAGGACACGACTCCCCAGCTTGGAGGATCGCTTGATGTCAATGGGCAGGATATTGTAACTGTATCAAACGGTAATATAACATTAACACCAAATGGAACAGGTGTGGTACGCATAGACGGCTCTAATGGTATTGACATGGAGTCAGGTGCAATTTCCATTAAAAACTCAGGGGCAGAATCATATGTAAGATTTTATTGTGAATCAAGTAACGCACACTATACACAGCTACAAGCAGCACCTCACTCTGCCTATGCAGGAAACGTTACAGTTGTTCTACCCGCATCTGCAGATACACTTGTGGGCAGAGCCACAACAGATACGCTTACAAACAAAACTTTGACTACACCAGTAATTGCAGAAATAGATAACTCTAGTGACATTACCCTTGATGCAGGGGGTGATATTATTCTTGATGCTGATGGCGCTAATATAATATTTAAAGATAGTGGCACGTCTATATTAGATATTGCTAATAACTCATCTGATGTTGAGTTTACTGTTAGCACAGCAGATAAAAATTTTGCTATTAAAGGCACTGATGGTTCTAGTGCAATAACTGCTCTCGATATTGACATGGCTCTTGCGGGAAAAGCTACATTTAATGGTGATGTCGTTGTAGGTGGTGGTTTAACAGTAAATGGTACGACCACTACTGTAAACAGCACAACCGTTACTATTGACGACCCTATTATGACATTAGGTGGAGATACTGCTCCAGGATCTGATGATAACAAAGATAGAGGTATTGAATTTAGATATCACACAGGCTCTGCAGCTAAAAAAGGTTTCTTTGGCTTCGATGATAGCGCAAGTAAATTTACGTTTATTGCTGATGCAACTAATTCATCTGAAGTATTTAGCGGTAGTGCAGGTGATGTTGCGTTTGGAGATATTGACGCTGCGGGTGATGTTTCGGTAGGAGATGATTTATCTTTAGCGTCTGACGCTGCAGTTTTAGGTTTTGGAGCAGATACAGATGTAACACTAACACACGTTGCTGATACAGGTCTGTTATTAAATTCTACAATGCAACTTCAGTTTAATGATGCATCACAATTTATAAATGCTCCTAGTGCTACTGTCCTTGACATAAACGCAACAGATGAGATTGAACTTAATGCAACACTTGTAGATGTAAATGCAAATTTAGATGTAAGTGGTACATATACAGGTGGTGGTCTTATGACTACAGGAGGTAACATTGTTATACCTGACGCAGGAACTATTGGCTCTGCTTCTGATACAGATGCTATTGCCATAGGATCTGATGGTGATGTTACGCTAACCCAAGATTTAGAATTACAACACGATGCCGCAACATTATCTTTTGGCGCTGATAATGATGTTGTTCTTACACACGTTGCTGATACAGGGTTATTACTTAATGCTGCAATGGTAGTTCAATTCCGTGACAGCGCTATTAATATTGGTTCACCTGCTGACGGGGACTTAGATATTAATGCAGATGATGAAATAGAACTTAACTCAACATTAATTGATATTAACGGTAACGTAGACGTAAGTGGTACATACACAGGTGGCGGTCTTATGACCACTGGTGGAAATATTGTGATACCAAATGCAGGTAACATTGGTTCTGCTTCTGATACAGATGCTCTTGCAATATCATCAGGTGGGGTAGTTAATTTTACGCAACAACCAACAGTATCTAGTGCGGCTGTAAAGGTTGCAGGAAAAGAAACTATATGGATTCCTGCTGCAGCAATGTATCCAGAAAGCACAAACGGATGCGCTGATCTTACTCAAGTTGAACTATCAAACGGGCCTGAATTAAAATGTCTAGACTTTGATAAATCAAGTGATGAACACGCACAGTTTACAATAGCTTTTCCTAAATCTTGGAACGAAGGAACAATTACGTTTAAGGCTTATTTTACAGCCACATCTACAGACACGGGAACAACAGCGTGGGGTCTAGCAGGAGGATCTTTCTCCGATAATGGAGATTTGAACACAGCGTTTGGTACTACAGTGGTGGCTACTGCAAAAGCTCATTCAGGAACAAGTAACGATTTAGATGTTACAGCAGAGAGTGGAGCAGTTACTATAGCAGGAAGTCCTGCCGCAGAAGACTTATGTTTCTTTCAAATTTTAAGAGATGTTTCCGCAGATGATTTAGATGCAGATGCAAGACTTTTGGGTATAAAACTATTTTTTACAACTGATGCGGCTAATGATGCGTAATGACAAGTTTTGGTTATAATGTTCTAGGATTTGGTGTAGTTATAGGGGCTGCTGGATTACAAGTGACCGCTTCGGCAGCATCCAGTTTAAATTTACAGACTGCTTTTGGCACAGACGGCTATCAGGGCGCTTTAGCAAAAACATTAATTATTCCAAGTGGCGTGGATCTTGGCCCAATAACCATTCCAAGTGGTATGGGTGGGACACTCACCATAAACAACGCAGGAACTATTAGAGGCACAGCAGGAACGGCAGGTTCAGCAGGTAGTGCAAATGGTGGCACTGGTGGTAACGGAGGCGCAGGTGGTCACGCAATAACTTCAGCACATTCATTTGACTTAATTAACACTGGAGAAATCTCTGGTGGAGGTGGTGGAGGAGCAGGCGGCGGTGGCGGCGGTGCAGGCGGTGCAGGTGGTAATGGTTCATCTAGCTCATCAGTAACGCGAGGCAGAGCAGATGGCAATTCGAGTTTCTTTTCAAACAAAGGTAATCAACCAAATCAGCAACATTATTGGGGTGGTGTTGAAGTATTCTCTGGCAACCCAAGTAATTCGATGACTTATTCTGGGCCAGATACAGGTAATGATGGCGCAAATTATTCAAGGGCAAGTAATTCTTATAACTATTTGTTTAACCCAGGAAATGTAAGATATTTTGATATTACACGAACAACTACATCAAGCACATCAGGTGGCGCAGGTGGCGCAGGAGGAGCAGGTGGTGCAGGTGCGATAGGATTTGGTTATAATCAATCCGCAGGTTCTGGGGCAGGTGGTTCATCTGGTTCTAGTGGTTCAGGCGGTGGAACAAACGCAGGTACTGGTGGCACTGGTGGTTCTGGTGGATCAGGTGGAAATGGAGGAGCTGCAGGTGCAGCAGGTTCAAGTGGAAGTGGAGGTTCTACTGGTTCAACAGGAGCAAACGGAAACGCATCTAATGGAAGTGGAGGTTCAAGTGGAGGTTCAGCAGGTTCAGTTGGTGCTGCAGGCAAAGCCGCATCTTTCTCATCTGGTTCAATAAATATAATAACAACAGGAACGATTAATGGTGCTACATCTTAAAACAATAGAACAAATTGAAGAGCTTGCAGATAAAGCTAGAAACATTGAATTACGTTTTGTTTTTACAAAGTGTGAATACCTTGATTATGAGGTTGCTCCAAAACCAAAGCCAATGACACAATTTCTACCACAGAAAATGAAAGGACATGAATTAAATATACCCCCAGAAAAACGTGAAGGTGATGCTATAATGAAAAATATTAGTGTAAAGAAATGTATGCCCTTTATGGATGTTATGAAATTAGGATTTGGTATACCTCTATGGCATCATATTTTTATAAGAAATGAAACTGCGTATGATATAAATAGCATAGAACATCCAGAAAGTTTTCCAACAAAAAATCCAGAGTTGTATCGCTTATTTCATCACTCAATAAAACAAGTGAATAACACCACTTTAGATAGCCATGATATGCCAAATCAAATTGCTAAATTAGGAAATCCTTGGGCAATGAAAACTCCAAAAGGTTGGAGTTGTTTGATTGTTGCACCTTTTCATCGAGATGATATTCCAATAAAAATTATGGCGGCAGTTGTAGACACAGATTTATATCCAGAAGCTCCACAGTTTCCGTTTTTATGTAAAAAAGGTTTTTGTGGTGATGTCGATGTTGGTACTCTTGTTGCACAAATTATTCCATTTGAACGAGTGCAAAAAAATATTACTTACTCATATATAACTGAAAATGAAAAAGATTTAAAAGACAATAAAAAATTTCAAACTTTGTTCAATAGAAAAAGAATTAATACATACAGAGATAACTACAGGTCAAAAGAAAGATAAACAATGAAATATACAATTACAAAAATAGAAAATGGATTAGCTACTGTTACTTATGAAACAGGAGGATGGGCTGAGTTAGTTTTAGATAAAAACATGACTGAAGCACAGTTAGATAATTTAGCATACGCATTTGCTCCTAAAGTTGGCTCAGTGCCATCTTTTGTTGCAGAAAGTCAAGAACGTGTTGCTCAATTTGTAAAAGAAAATGAGGCTGCCTTGTGGACACAATCAATGGTAGATGATTTATCTAATGACCAAATTGTTTCATTTGCTAGGACCGAAAGAAATGATTATTTAGTTGAATCTGATTGGATCATTTTAAAAGCCCTTGAGTCTGGTTCTTCTGTGCCTACTGCTTGGAAAACATACCGTCAAGAACTAAGAGATTTACCTGAGCAAGATACAACTAAATGGAATCCAAAAGCATCATTAAACTCTTCTAAAACTGGTGTGGATATTTCTGGTGTAGCTTGGCCTACTAAACCGAGTTAATTAAAAGGAGAAAATAAATGACCGATAACGTGTTAAACATTGACGGACAACAATATAAAGAGACAGATTTAAGTGATAAACAAAAGTATTTAATCAATCAACTAAAAGACTTAACAAATAGGTCAAATACTTTACGTGGACAGTTAGATCAATTACAGAGAGCGGCTGAGAGTTTTAGAGCAGAGCTTCTTGCTTCGTTTAAACAAGTTGTAGATGTAAATACAGAGGAAACCAATGAAACGACTAAAAAAACTATGGAAGGAACTAATGGCTAGGCAAAGCGTAACTCTCACCTCTCTTAACAAAGAGATAGCTAGACTTGATTCACGTGCGGTTCGCCTCGAAACTGAAACCAGTATTCAGTTTAAAGATCTGTTTAACCGTGTTAAGCGCATTGAATCTATCTTGCTTGGCTCTGCTGGTGCTACTCTTCTTTTACTAATAAGCATAGTTATACGGATGTAATATGGATCCCCTTACGATAGGTGCAGCTATCTCCACAGCAACTGCCGCTTTCGGAGGGATTAAAAAAGCATTCATGGCAGGTAGAGAACTTGAAAGCATGACGCAAGATTTGTCTCGCTGGATGGGTGCTGTATCAGACGTAGCGAATATAGAAAAAAGGTCTAAGAACCCTTCCATGTTTGCAAAAGTATTTAATGGGCAGTCTATAGAACAGGAGGCCATAGAAGCATTTGCCGCTAAGAAAAAACTAGACCAACAGCGTGACGAACTTAAAACATTTATTATGTTTACTCATGGAACTAAAGCATGGGATGAATTGATAGGTATGGAAGGGCAAATTCGCAAGCGTAGACAGAAAGAAGTATATGAAGCGCAAGAACGCAAAGAAAAAATTATTATGTGGACTATTGGCATCTGTACCGTTGGTATCGGCATTGCTATCCTCTTTGCTTTTACTTATGGTCTCTTCTTGCTTGACAGACGCACATGAGCATTACAGAAGGCCAACTCTTGATAATGGAGGATATACTATATGCAGATTAAAAAAGGTAGAAAAGGTGCATGAAAGTTTTCGAGGTAAACAACAAAGACAATACTGGTGTTTATACGAGGGAGCAAACGGTAGTGGGGGGATTGAAATTATGGAAAGTATTGATGCTTGTCCTCGTGAGATTGTATGCCTCTATGACCCAAAAGACAAAAGAGTTACAATTAAAGATTTAATGAACTCGATGAAAGAGGCGTTTAAATGACACAAAAAACTTTTAAAGGTAAAGCAGCTAAAGAATTTGCAGCTAAATTAGATAGTAATGGGGATGAGCAAATAGACGATCTTGAGATTATGGAACGAAAGATTCGTTTAGAAAACGATAACGCCAAACAGGATCAACAAAGATACATGGTTTGGTTTTCTGCAATATCTGTTACGG
>Ga0098043_1000902_pt1 | contig 10669 bp, 20 predicted proteins | sample 9B_taG_FD_92581 | JGI IMG/M metagenome (GOLD analysis project Ga0098043, IMG submission 92581) | Marine viral communities from the Subarctic Pacific Ocean - 9B_ETSP_OMZ_AT15188_CsCl metaG | ecosystem: Environmental > Aquatic > Marine > Oceanic | place: Subarctic Pacific Ocean | collected 2015-01-10 | reverse complement strand
CACTAATTAATTTTTCGCATATGTTTTCGCCGTCTACAAAAGGCACCGCGAGGATCCTCCCGAACTTGCCCTTGCCGTCCTTCACTGTTTTGACGACGAATTTTTTCGGAAGCAATTCCTTAAGCCGTGCTTTCGCAGCCAAACCAAGAACTTTTTCTTCCTTATTCTTTGTGCGCGACTCCGGCGTATTAATTCCTTGTAAGCGAATTCTTTCGTTTGATAACGTAACTTTGAATCCCAAATCCACATCGACATCTATCGTGTCCCCATCTACAACTCTTCTTAAAGTACAATTATATTCAAACACCACACATCCCATCACAATTATTAAGTTGACCAAAGTCATCTTTGTTGTAAAAAAATAAATCTGGTTGACCTAATTCATCCCAAGTACTTAAATCAACTTCATCAATCGGAATTCTGTCCGAATGTAAAAATACCTCATCTTTACTTTTTTTAGTAGCATGACGTATTGCATGATCTAAAGCAACTACTTTGTCCCATTCTTCTTTATTTTCTTTTACACGTCTCCATTCTGTATTAGTGTGATAAGGACAAAATATACACGCTGAACGTGGTGGTTTAGGGTAATTATGTTTCTCCATCCACTCTATACAGTCATGACGGCGTAATCGTTTTTCTATTAAAGGAAACTCATTTGTTACATATGAGAACCGACTACGTTTCATACGTACCATTTCATCATATGAGATACCCATTTGTAATTGTACCTTGACATCTTTAGGAACTTTGTGTCTGGGCTTTACTCCTAGAAGTTGTCTAATCTTTTGATTGACAGGTAATACTTTATAGTGCGTGGTGCATTGTCTTTTTAATAAACCTTTTTTGTATCGCTCACCTGTAATCGTGAACACCGGAACATTTAAAAACTTATACTTACTTGTACCCTCTGCTACATCAATCATTTCCTGGTATAAATCACCATGACTTACTATATGTACGGGATAAGATAATTGTGTTTGTAACCATTCAAGCCAATCGTATACAGCTTTTGGTTCGGCCTGGGTATCAGCAAAGATAGCACAATCTGGTTTAGGAACTTCTCCTTTTTCGCCCATTAAAGCTAACGCACTGCTTTGAACTCCTGCCCCTAATGATAAAACTCTCATGCGTTTCCTTTATCTTTGTTTCGCTCACGATACCACCATCCGGCCATATGTGCTACTGCTATTATCCAACTATCTGCTTTTTTGTCAACTTTCATCTCATCTAGAATTTGTTGAGGAGTGGCTCCTTGCAAATATAAACGCCGTGCTTCGACCAAGGCTCCTTCTAAACAATCCAATTCCATTAAGAAATCACGTTTTTTTGCCACGTTCTGCCTCCATTATTGCTAATCCGATTTCTTTGACGACTTGCGGGACGACCGAGTTTCCCAAGGAACTGAGCTGAGATACTCGGTGGGGTATCCCATGAGCCAAGCGACCCACTTGGGGTTCAGACTCCCACTATCCTTCGGCGAAGGTTTCGTCTTGTCGTGTGTTACTGCATCTATCAGATTCACTTGATGGTTCCCGTCTCGCAAAGTTTCCATGCTCTGCGGACCCCGTTTCCCGTCCCACGCGTTCGGAGTCGGAAAGATTTGTTGTGCTATCACTCTCGGAAGACTGTCGTTGCGTATTCGTCCGTCCTTCCTTTGTTGGGTGTTCTGTAAATTCCCCGTGTCTTTCCAATCTCGAGTCGTTGGCGTTGGATACATTTTCACTGCTGCGGTTAAATTGTGTTTTGCCGCCGCCTTCTCGCCCTTGCGTTTTATTAAAGACTCGGGATTCTCCTGACCGCTTGCTCTCGGTGTCGGCCACATCTCCGAAGTCAAATCCTTTTTGTTCGGGTCGGGTTGGTTCGGGGTCTCTCCCACTAAGGCGGTGCGCAATGATCCAGAGTCGATACCGTTGGTGTGGTGCGCCGACCGCGCAAGCTGGAATATTAAACGTCCTTGTGGTGTAGCCCGCGTTTTCCAAGTCAGTGAGTACTTCGTCCAAGCCCAGGTGGATGAGACCAGCAACGTTTTCTCCAATAACCCAATCGGGCCGTAATTCTTGGATAAGTCTAAACATATCCGGCCAGAGATGTCGGGGGTCGTCTTGGGCTTGTCGGGAGCCTGCGACACTAAAGGGCTGACAAGGGAATCCTCCCACAATAACATCTGGTCGGGTTGGGATATCTTCTTTTTTGACATTCTTTATATCTCCTAATATCGGGGTTCGCGGCCAATGGTGCTTTAATGCCGCTTGGCAATACGGTTCGTACTCTACAAAAGCTATCGTTTCAAAGGGACCTGCAGCTTCTAAACCTCGACTGAAGCCGCCTATCCCTGAAAATAAATCCAATACCTTCACTATCCTAGTAGTCCTATTAAAAAACTACCAATCGCTATTCCTATAAATATAGACATGGGGATTTTTCCTTTCTTTTTCTTTTTCTGGGGTTTCTTGCTCAATCGCATAACTCCCAATCGGTTTTGTTAACATCATTAAGACAATGAGGGCATCGTATCGCACTCCATGAAAAATGATATACGATTGTCGGAGCAGAACACAATGGGCAAAATATTTGTCGTCTTGCCTCGCCTACCCCGTCAATTTTTCGCACTCGGGTGTGTTTGGTTACTTTGCTCACTGTGATACAATACCTAAATCTAACAACACTCCGAACTCAATCGGGTGAATATCCCTTATACTATGTACTTTAACTGAGCGTTCCGCATCTATCCAATACTTATTCCATTGTTTGCTTATGATATCTTGACGAGAATCATCTATTTCTGTGTTTATACCATACACTTCATTCACTAGCATTCTGTCATCCATTTTTATAGTGGTATCTAAAAAGTACCATGAGTATTCAATGTAGGAATGGTCGCCTTGAAAAACCTCAAAGGCAACTAATTGTCTGTGTGCTTCTCCGTACTTCATTATTTATTCCTTTCCAAATAATCGTTTATTTGTTTTTTCATTTGTTCAAGTACCCCTGCCAAGTGATTGCCTTCTATCTTTTTTAAAACATCATCACTTTCTATTTCTTCTACAAGTGCATTAAATTTGTTCTCATAAAAAAATAATCTATGTTGTATGTTATCCATTATCATTCTCCCTCTTGATATTGATTCCAATTGTAAAATTCTGTTTTGTCAAAAGTTTTTGGTTCTTCATGGGTCTTCCAATCACAGCCATTCCAACCGTCTGCCTCATGTACGCCTTTACAAAAAGCATCGCGTTCTTCAATAGTATTAAATGTATAAACTTCGGGTTCACTTTCTGAGGCAATCGGATTCTCTCCCCATAATACCGTTAAATAACACTTTTGTGTGGGCGGAATTAATTTTGTCATTTTTCTAAATCTCGTCATCGTCATCCTCCCATTCTCCTACGGGTTCGCCTTCGGTATACTCTTTCCATAAAGCACGAACATACTTGTCATCTACTACTTGTATCTGGTCATGGACATAATTCAAAACTTCTCCCAGACTTTTAGGATTCGTGTTTAATGATTCTCCAAAAGCCTCATCATGTTCCATTAACCAATCTTTCATTCTACTCATTATCATTCTCCCCTATCATTTCATCACGACACGTTCTGCATACAATCTCATAATCCTCGTCTTCCCACCATGTATCATTACGATGAAAAAAATGTTTTAGTAAATCTTCTTTATTGTCTGCATGAATATCACATCTATGGCAGTGTACCGTATCTACCCAATCAATAAAAAAATCTTTGTCGCCTTCTTGATAAGGAACAGTCGCAATCATATAGTGCATACGATTAACAAAATGATATCCTTGACAAATAATAGTTTGGCCTTCGGTATCGATTACTGTCCAAATTTTATTGTTTGGTTGCTTTTTTACATACTCTAAATCTTCGTCATATGTTTCAAAACATCTTACCATATCTGTAGAAGGTTCAGTAATAGGTTTATATTTATCATAAAAAATATCACTATCTATACTGTTTTCTTCTTTCTCCCAGTCATTAGCCCTCGCTGCTAAATAAGGTTTTTGTTTTTCTAATGTTATCATTTTAATTCTCACTTTCTGTTTGTTGACATTAATATATAGAATATACCATGATTAACCATGATAATGCAAGCGTTTTCGTTTGTTGCTATATATACGGGTCAAATATATTTTTGTGTTATAAAATAAAAATATGGGAAGAAAAAAGTGTAAAAGTGTAACGAGTCATGGTGCATGGTTCATTAACCATTGATTTTATTAAATAATTTAGGTTATTACTCGTAGCAGTACTCGTTACAGTTCGTAGCAAAAAGGGGTGTTTCGTTACACTTTAGTCTGATGGGAAAAACTAACTTTCTGTTTTGATTTTGCAAAAATAATTTTAGCGTGTATATATAGGATATGAAAAAACTAGAAAATAAAGCTGCAGAGATAGAAGAATCTCATAATCGTAAACTAACAAACAGACAAAAAGAATTTGCTCGTCATTATGTAGACGGAACTCACTCTAATGCAGAATGCGCAAGACTTGCAGGGTATTCTGATGTTAATGGTATTTGTAAAATTCAAGCTCATAAATTGTTAGACAGCAAAAATTTTCCTCATGTTTCTGAGTATATAAAAGAATTAAGAGAAGATAGAGAAAAGAAATATGGCGTTACACTTTTGGGACAACTGAAACGATTTAAAGAATTATCTGAATCTGCGCAAGAAAACGGACAATTTTCAGCGAGTATAAATGCGGAAAGAATTCGTTCAGCTCTGGGTGGTTTAACTATTGATAGGAGAGAAACCAATCATTATCATGCTATTGAAAATATGAGTAGAGATGAAATAGAAAATCGCCTTAAAGAATTAAGACAATCCCATCCACAAATGTTTGTAGATGCAGAATATGAGGAAGTAAATGACAAAGAAACCAGAAAGCCTCTTTTGGAATCAAGTGAGAGCAAAAATGCCGACACATTGGTTCAGCACGAGGATAGAGAATAGAGTCGGGGAAGGTGTTCCAGATGTATTTGTATGCGCAGAAGGATTACCATTTTGGTTAGAATTAAAGGTAACCAAAACTAACCGACTTCACATTAGTTCGGGTCAAATAGGTTGGAATTACGCCCTTCATAAGTCGGGGGGTGTTAGTTTTTTCTTGGTTAACCTTCCCTCAAACAGTAACCTATATTTGTTTGAAGGGAAGGAAGGTCGGGGGTTAAAGGACAATGGTCTAGCAATCTCTGGGTCGGGGACAGTGGTCCCTTGTCTGTGGTCGGGTTCTGATTGGTCGGGACTATTCGGGACTATGCTCGATGTAGTCGGGAGTCGGGTCGGGTCGGGTTCAAGTTCGGGAACCAAAACCAAACGGGTCATGAACAATAAACAGAACCAGGTACTGTCATCTATGGAGCTGCTTACCAGGATGAGTGGCAGCTAATGCCTGGAAAAAAACCCCAGGCCGTGAAACCTGGGGAAAAATTTATTTGTTATTACTTCTTATCTTCTGGTAAGTTATCAATTAACTTGGCTAACTCACTCCATTGTTCCTGGAACATTTCTATACGACCAGCGGAATAGAGCAGGTTCATAAAGTTTAACTTTTTAATAAGTTCTTCTTTCATCGCTTTCTCCTTTAGATTTGTTAACACTCTTTTTTATACCATGTACCGTGGGAAAAGTAAAGCCCCGAACAGAGAAATATTCGGGGCTAACGGCTCCCACCGCTCGGGGCCGGTAAGTGTCAACAATCCGGCAGCCGAATTCCAGGTAGTCGGGTCGGGGTTAATTCAGCAATCGGGTCTTTTCTTTTTGCAGCTTCTCTTTGACGCGCTCCCAATAATCATAAGCCCAGGTGCCAGGTGTTATCTCGTCACAGAACAGAGAGACTCTTTCGAGCCTCCCCAGAATTTGTTCTACTTCATGATCGTGTGATGTAAACATTATGCCCTCCATTCAAATTGAGTTTCAGATACACGAATACTCATATCACCACCATTTGCTAATCGAGTCAATTGGTCTTTACGCATATGTATCGCTTCTCCGAAATCGTCTCCACCAACCGCATCACGACATTTATTCCAACAATCGTCGGAGTCGGGTTCATAACCTTTGGCATAAACAACAACATTGTTTTTGTAATCTTTTTCGCCCCAACCGTTCATTAAGTAAATACCACTATCTTTTACAAACAAAAAAGTTTTTTTAGATGTGGTCTTGTCTTGATAAGGCACTTGAAATTCTTTATGACGCAAAGTTTCAAGGGCTAGTTTCTTCAGTTTATCTGAAGCTTTAAAGTGTAGTATAGTCATTTTATTCTCCATTTATTTGTTGACAATACCATATATTACCATTAGACTATATATAATGTCAACAATTAAATAGGAGAAAAATAATGACTAACGGAGAAAAAGCACTAAACAAAGCGATTGACCAAGAGAAATCTAAAGACGAACGCTTTAATCAAAAACTTAAACATTGGGATTACCTAAGCAATTTAAGTCGTGAAGAGTTAATAGGTTTATGTATGACTTATAGATTTGAAGGGAAAGCAAATGGGTAGATATTATCATGGAGATATAGAAGGCAAGTTTATGTTTGCAGTTCAATCAAGCGATGATGCAGATTTTTTTGGAGTAGTAGGACAACCTCCTGACACTCATCTTGAATATTGTTTTACAGACGAGGATTTATCTAAGATTAAAAAAGGTCTTAAAGAGTGTAGTTTGCAATTAGGTAACAATCGCATACGCAACAAGCTCGATAAATTTTTTAAAACACGGGATGGTTATAATAATGAAATGCTTACCGAAGAATTCGGGTGGCATCCATTAAGAGTAAAAGAAATTTTAAAATGGTATGCTCGTGTTCAATTAGGAGAGCAAATTTTAGAATGTGTTGAAGAATATGGAGATTGCAACTTCCAAGCAGAACTTTAGTTTCTCCAAGAAAAAACCCCCGATTAATAGTTGGGGGTTTTTTTATGCGTGGAACGACTGGCGCAATCGAACTAACTAAGTTCGATTACGTGATGTCCGTTATCTGAATTATCACCATCATTCTCATCTTTACCAAGATACATAGAATAAGATAAATAGTCGTCAGAATAAACAAACTCATTATCTTTATAAAAATAATATGTAAAATCTTTCGTTGGATAGTCTGACAATGCTTTGATAAATTGTATCATAACATTTCGAGGCTCTAACCTAGAAAGTGGGTCGCTTCCGTTGCCTTCTTGTAATTTTAAAACTTTCATTTTAAAATCAATCGCCCAACCTTTTGCAAAGTCTGCGAACTTTTCTCCGCCCCAATGATGGAATAAAACTACACTTTTATCGCCCCATTCCATATCTTTATTACTAAATTGTATTGATACTCTATCGCCCATTTTTTTCTCCATTTCTATTTTAATTGTTGACAATATATTTATTATATGGGATATTATGGTATTGTCAACAATAATAACGGAGAAAAATAAAATGAAGAACTTAATGAATAAAACCAGAACTGCCGATAATCCATATGCTACCTTTCAAAAAGGTAACTTTATTAGCCATGTAATTCGTGCGTACTCTACCAAACAGGAAGAGTTTTCACGTTGGTACACTGTTGCTAAATCGGATATGAGTTATGGAACGTATGAATATGGAGACGTATATATAAAAGAACTTACGGATAATCTTGAGTTAGTATATGCATCCCCTGAATTCATAAAGCAATATCCTGAATTATCTTTTAAGTTTCAAATGAAAGACAATTTAAAAAAGCAAGGGATAAATGAAAAGTGGATGGCTGACCATTTAGAAATAATCACCTAATAACTTTTTAAGATTTCTAGCTAAAGGGTCGGCCTTCGGGTCGGCCTTTTTTTATGGTCGGGATCTGGGTCGGGTTGTCGGGAATCGGGTCGGGTGGTTATAAGATTAGATTAATATAAACAAAGTAATATATATATGATCCAGGTATATATTCCAGGCAAAGCTGCTTATAAATTCTAGGCAAAGCTGCTTATAACTTCCAGGCAAATTTTTTTCCCAGACATCAACCAATTAAAAAAAGATTAAAAAAACACATTATTAATTTGCATTATGTGGGAAAGCATGGTATTAATATAGTTATATTAAGGAGCAATTAAGCTTCTTATATAAATAGAAAGCTAGAAATATGACAAAGAAAATAAACTTAAAAGCCGAACAAATTGACAATCAAAGCAAGGTTGCCGAATTTGTAAAAGCAATAGAAGAGAATAAAATTCTCTATGCTAAAATTAAAGTTAACAATGCATTGTTAAAAGATGCAAAAGCATTGCTTGATTTACATGATAGTATTGAAGGAGATAATCTTAATATTACAATGACATCTTCAATTGTGCCAGAACATACAGTTAAGGAACATGTAAGAAAATCTTTAAAGATTAATAGATTTAGCCCTGAACTACAGGAAATGAAAAGATTAATTGATACGTTCCAAACTAAGGTAACTAAGTAACCAATAACAAGGGCAGGTTTAAACCTGCCCTTTAATATAGAAAGCTAGAATTATGACAATTAATGAATTTATAAAATTATTAAAAGATAAAGAATATAAAGGTTATACAGTCGAAATAGTATCATGGTCATCTGCAAATGGTTTAATTAATTGGGATAGTATACGAATAAAATTAATTAATCCTAATCATGTTTGTTATGGTCAAGCAGAAGGCGGACAATATAGAATTGGTACTAAATGCGGAATGCAAAAATTAAATAGAATAACTAATAAATGGGAGAATTTTTAATTATGAAAACATTCAACGGTCATAGAAGTTGGAACGCTTGGAACGTTTCATTATGGTTAAGTAATGATGAAACATATTACCCTTTATTTGTTGAGTTAATAAAAGAAAAGGGAATAGAAAAAGCAACTAATACAATCTATTATTATTTAAAAGGTAGCAAAACTCCTGACGGTGCAAGTTATAACAAGTTAAGTGTTAAGCTAGCCTTGGAAGGGTTAGAGGTCGAGTAAAACGGGCTTAGGTACTTAAGGAGTAAGGCAAATTAATATTAGCTTTGCTCCGACCCCCCACCAAGCAAAATCGGGCGGCTCTTTTCTACAGAGCGCAGGTATGTAGTGTTTTGAACATATAATTTGATATATATTGAAAATCCGTTATATTAGTCCCATGTTCAATGCACCGGAAGAAGTGATACGTGAAGTCTTAGCGTTGGAGCAAGCTAAGAAGAACTTGGTAATAAGAGCCAAAGCGCAAGACGACTTTATGGCATTCGTTAAACACGTGTATGATGGGTTTATTGAAGGCGATCATCATAAGAAGGTAGCCAAACAATTTGAAAAGTTGGCCAAGAACCCTGGTTCACGGATCATTGTTAACATGCCACCACGACATACGAAGTCTGAGTTTGCCAGTTACTTGTTACCTGCGTGGTTAATAGGTAAGAATCCTACCCTAAAAATTATCCAAACAACGCATACGAGTGAATTAGCGGTACGTTTCGGAAGAAAAGTAAGGAATCTTATGGAGCTTGAAGTATATAAAGCTATTTTTCCTGACGTGGAGTTACGTGTAGATTCCAAGGCAGCGGGTCGATGGGAAACGGCACAGGGCGGTGAGTATTATGCAGCGGGTGTAGGCGGTGCGATCACGGGTCGTGGTGCGGATTTATTGATTATTGATGATCCGCATTCGGAACAAGATGCATTGTCGGAAACGGCGATGGAGAGTGCGTATGAATGGTATACCTCTGGCCCTCGACAAAGGTTACAACCTGGGGGATCTATTGTGGTGGTTATGACACGGTGGTCATTGAAAGATTTAACGGGGAAATTGATTAAGGCACAAGGAGCGGATGTCATGTCGGATCAGTGGGATATGATAGAGTTTCCTGCTATTTTACCGAGCGACAATATATTGTGGCCGGAGTTCTGGAAGAAAGAAGAATTGCTCAAGGTCAAGGCATCGTTGTCCCTGGGCAAATGGAATGCGCAGTGGCAACAGAATCCGACGGCGGAAGAGGGAGCGATTATTAAGAAAGAATGGTGGAATGTATGGGAAAGTGAAACGGTGCCCCCGGTCAGTTATATTATGCAGAGTTATGACACGGCGTTTTCGAAAAAAGAGACGGCGGATTATTCAGCGATTACGACCTGGGGAATATTTCAACCCGAGGAGGGGGGTCCAGACCATATAATTTTATTAGATGCACGAAAAGGAAGGTGGGACTTTCCAGAGTTGAAGAGTACGGCGAAAGAGGAATATAAGTATTGGGAACCTGATATGGTAATTATTGAAGCGAAGGCTACCGGTACACCGCTCACGGACGAATTACGAACGATGGGGATTCCTGTTATTAATTATACACCGAGTAAGGGACGAGATAAACATACAAGGATGCATATGGTGGCTCCTATCTTTGAGAGTGGTATGGTGTGGGCACCGGATAAAAAATTTTCAGAAGATGTTATTGAGGAGTGTGTAGCGTTTCCAAATGGTGACAACGACGATTATTGTGATAGTATGTCAATGGCACTTATAAGATATCGTAAGGGAGGGTTTATAAAACTTGACAGCGACCCCGAAGATGAGGAACCTATGTATCGAATACAAGCTCGTCAATTTTATTAGGGAGAAAAATAATGGAATGGATTAAAGGCAGAATGAAAGAACCTTCAACTTACGCTGGCGTAGGAGTGGGTGT
>Ga0098043_1000901_pt1 | contig 10669 bp, 8 predicted proteins | sample 9B_taG_FD_92581 | JGI IMG/M metagenome (GOLD analysis project Ga0098043, IMG submission 92581) | Marine viral communities from the Subarctic Pacific Ocean - 9B_ETSP_OMZ_AT15188_CsCl metaG | ecosystem: Environmental > Aquatic > Marine > Oceanic | place: Subarctic Pacific Ocean | collected 2015-01-10 | reverse complement strand
CTTTTTTTACAGGCTTGATTGTTATGGAGTTAGCGTTTTTATTTGAAATTAAAAATTTTGACAAAGGCACATGAATTATTTCTTTAACAAGATTTTTTATATGTCTAGCATGTAAGTTTTCTCTAATTGCTTTTTCTAAAATAAAAGTTGCAGTGCTTCTGCTAAACTCAATTTCGAAACCTTTACTTAGTAATCTATTTTTTATTATTTTTAATTCCTGATTTATTATACTTAAAAGATCTTTTTTCTCTAAATCTTTGAAATGCACAACTTCTTCTATTCTAGCTAGAAGCTCAGGTCGTAAATGTTTTTTTAATTCTTTATTGTAAATTGATTCAGGTTTTTCTTGCTGATCTAAAAAACCGACACTTCTTTTTTTGCTTTGTGTAGCTCCAATATTAGATGTCATTATTATAACGCAGTTAGAAAAATCTATTTTCCTATTTAGGTTGTCTGTGCAATAACCCTCATCTAGAATATGCAAAAGAAGATCAAGTATCTTTTGGTCGCACTTTTCAATTTCATCAAATAAAACAACTGAATTTGGTTGATTTCTTACAAATTCTGTTAATAGACCACCTTCTTCGTATCCAACATAACCTGCATTAGCACCTATAAGTTTAGCTATGCCTGTTTTGTCTTGATATTCCCCCATGTTTATCTGTATGAAGTGTCTTTCATTACCTAAAAAGTTTTTAGCTATTTTCTTCGCAGTAAAGGTTTTACCTACGCTAGTAGATCCAATGAATAAAAAATTAGCTAGCGGTTGTCTTTCGTCAGTCAGTCCTACTTTAGCGCAAGATAAAAGATCATAGATTTTATTTATAGCTTCACTTTGTCCAAAAATTTCACTATTCATTTTCTTTTCAAACGAATTAAAAGAGGAATGTGATTTTGAAACAGTGCCTTTAGATAAGCCTGTTTTTTCTGTTATGACTTGTATGATATCTTTCTGTCTTATTTTTTCTTTCTTGCTTTTGCCGCCATTTTGATTTGATAAGCTTTGTATATAGTCTTTTAAAGTACTAGTAAATTCTTCTTCATCAAAATCCTCATTATCAGCTTGAACCATCATTTTAGAAAACTTGGTTCTTAATGTGTCCATTTTTCCAGAAGTATTTTTGTATTTTATTTTAGTTTTTGCTCCTATTTGATCTATGATATCAAAAGCTTTATCAGGAAAATTTTTATTACTTAAATAAGTTTCACAAAATTGCAATATCAAATCAATATCTGACTCTTTGAATTTTACTCTGTGAAAGTCTTCGTAGTAAGAAAGAGTATTTAAAACTATTTTTTTAGTTTCTTCTAATGAAGGTTCTTTAATGTCAATTTTATCAAACCTTCTTTTCATCGCAGAATCTTTTTCAAAGAATTTTTTGTATTCTTCTGATGTTGTGGCTCCAATACATTTTATCTTACCTCTAGCCAATGCTGGCTTAAGCATATTAGAAGCATCAACTGCACCTTCAGAATTTCCAGCGCCAATCAAGGTGTGTATCTCATCAAAAAATAAAACTATGTAAGGTTCTTTTTCTGCCTCTTTTATTAAAGCCTTGAATCTTTTTTCAAACTCTCCTCTATACTTTGTACCAGCCACCATAGCACTTAAGTCAACAGAGCAAATTTGCATCAAAGACATGTGGTGAGGCACATCTTGTTGAGCTATTTTTTGAGCTAAACCTTCCACTACCGCAGTTTTACCAACTCCAGCATCTCCTATCAGTATAGCATTACTTTTATTTTTCTTTGATAATATTTCTATAAGTTGCGCTGTTTCAAACTCGCGGCCAGATATTTTATGAGATGGATTTGATAAAAATTCGTGATTAAGGTTTTTGCAATATTTAGTTAAATGCTCTAAAGATTTGCTTTTAATTTCGTTATCAATGCTTTTTTTTGTTTCTATTTGAAAAATGTTTTTAGCTGGATCGCTAGTCTGAGGAATACTGCTCTCTAATACATGAGTTTCAATCATGTCTTTTACTTTAAAAACATCCAAGCCGTTTAATTGGAGGAACTCTATAAAATCACCACCCATATCCAAAATAACATAAAGTATGTGTTCTGGACCTATGAAATAGCTATCAAAGTTGTCGGAAAACTCTTTTGCAAAAAAGATTGCTTCATTTACTTCATCGTGCCAAACGCTGTCGCTTTTTGTCTTAACAAATAAATTTTTATTTTGTGATGAGAAACTTTTGAAAAATTTTATAAATTGTTTTAATTCTAATTTTATATTTTGAGTTTTTAGCTTTAGCGAGAAGCTGTCTGAAATATTTGCTAAGCACCCATAAATCAAATGAGAATTATTTATTATCGGGTGATTGTTGGCTTCGGCAAACTTTTGGGCATCTTTAATGCCTTTTTTTGCTTTTGGAGTTAAATTATAATCTGTTAAACCCATCATTACTATTTACACTATTTTACTTCAGATAGCTTCATATAGATTTTATCACTTATAGGATTAATTTTGTTTACAAAAACTACATCATCTCCAGTTACGCCTTCAATTATGGTAATATCGCCTTTTTTGGGGAGTTTTTTACCTGAATTTAAAAAGTCAGTAAATTTTGAATTAGAGTTAGAGTCAAGAAATAAAGCGTTTACAAGTCCACTTTCGTCTTGAATTTGAAATCTAGCATACTTATTACCGTTCTTACTCGTCCTTTTTAGAACGTCAGTAACAAAACCCACAAACCTCACACTTCTCCTCTCCTCAGACCTTTTTATAGATAAGGCTGACTGAAAATCCTGCTCATGGGCATGTACATCTCTTATTGTGTGTGAATAACTATAACCTAAAAGCTTTTCCTCAAAAAACCAATTTGCATATTTAATATGACGGTTATTCATATCAAATATTTTCCTGTAGGGTTGATATTTTTTCTGGAAAGTTTGAAATCTTTTTGGAGTCATGATTTTTCTATTATCATCTCCGATCATATCATTTTTTACTGCATCAAATATGCCGCTTAATATATCATAATCATAGGCATCTCCCAGCTCTATGAAATTTCTTTTCTCTCTATCTGTCAGAATATTAAATGTCTGAGCTTCTAAAACTAACCTGCATCTATTCTTGGCGACAAAAGAATCTAATAAACCAGCTTGTATTAAAGCAGATAAAACTCCTATGTTCAACCCAGCTTGTTTAGCAGACATAAAAACTTCATACTTATTTTTAAAGAAATCTTCTCTGAACTCAAGTAAAGACACTAAAACTTTATCTGAAACCCCCTTTATAGAGTTTAATCCATACCTAATGTTTTTGCCTTCAACCTTAAAATCAATATCTGATTTATTTAAATCAGGCGGTAATAACTTAATATCGAAATGAGGTAGCTCTTGACTTATTTTTGCTATTTCTTCATGAGAATTTGGTTCATATTTAGCATATTTTAACAAACTCAAGAAAAACTGTTCGGGATAATTAAACTTAAGATAAATTGTTATAGCTGATAAATAAGCATAACTTATCGAATGCGATTTATTGAAAGAGTAATTAGCTGAATCTTCTGCGACTTTCCATAAAACATCACCGATTTTTGGGTCTAGTTTATTTTCTTTTATTTTGTCTTCAATCTTAGCTTTCCAAGCTGGCATTTGGTCAACTTTTTTCTTGCCAACTATTCTCCTTAACTGTTCTGACTCATCTAAACTAAAACCAACTTTAACAGCCATTTTCATAAGCTGCTCTTGGTATAAAGGTATGCCACCAGTATAGCTTAATATGTCATCAAAAAACTCATGCACAGATTGAAAGTCTCCAGTTCTAACATAAGCAGCATAATCATCTTTAAAATCTAAAGCTCCAGGTCTAGCTATGGCAACTACGGCTGAAAGTTGTTCTAGATTTTGGGGCTTTATAAGATGACAAACTTTATAGTTAGTTTCTGCTTCGATTTGAAACAATCCTTGGGGGCATTCAAGGCAAGCTAGGGCAGCATAAATACTTTTGTGGTGCGGGTCTATTTCATCGACATTTATTTTTAGTGCTTTGCAAACATCGTTAACAACCGATAGTGTTCTAAGGCCTAAAATATCAAACTTGACACTCAAGCTGGCCACATCATTCATATCATAGCCAGAAACCAACGAGCCATCATTAGTGAATTGCAATGGCATAATTTCATCTAATTCGTAAAATGAAATTGATATACCAGATGGATGGACACCTGTATTTTTGTTTAAGCCTTCTAGTTTTTTAGCTATCTCTAATACTTTAGGGTACTTATCAGCATGATTTTTAAAAGATTCGCTTTCTTCATAAGCTACGTCAAGGCTTGCCACTTTGCCAAAATGCTTAGGTATTGTATCGCTGATCTGATTAACATCCATTTCGGAAAGCTCCTGCACGATTTTACCGCACTCTTTCATGCAGAGTTTACCACTAAGAGTATTTAAAGTTAAAATTTTTGAAGTTTTACCTACATATTTTTTTTCTATATATTCTATTACTTCAGATCGTCTATCGTAAGAAATATCATTATCAACATCAGCCAATAAGCTACCATCGAGAAAAGTCTCGCCATTGTGTTGTATTTTCCTAGCTCTACTTTTTGAAACAAATCTCTCAAAAAATAAATCGTACTCTATCGGGTCTATATTTGTAACACCGATAACATACAAAACTAGTGATCCAGCAGCACTGCCTCTCCCTGCTCCAACAGGAATATCATTTTCTATACAGAAATTTATTATATCCCAGTTTAACAAAACATAGTCTACAAAGCCTAAATCATTAAAAATATCAAGCTCTTCTTTTAGTCTGTCGTAGTAAAGTGTCGCATTATCTTTTTGATTTATGCCTCTCTCTTTAACTTTTTTGAAACAAAGCTTTCTTAAAAACTGGAAGTTGTCTTCTTTTGGATCGCAAAGCACTTCATCATAATATTTTTTTTCTATTATGATTTCTGGAAGCTTTACGCCAACTGGGAAAGGCGTTTCGTAGGAACTATAAGTATCAAAATTCATAACTCTAAATCAAATAATTGTTTTTTAAATACTTTAAAATTCATTTCTATATCATACAAAGCATCATGAAGTCTTTTAGGGTCGTGATCTATGTCGTATTGCTTTAATAAAAATCCTTGAGATGTCTTTAAACCCCTTTCTCTATAATTAAGTAATCTATACTGCCAATTTATAAAATCTCCACCAGTAAAAGGAATATTTTTTGCAATCGCAGTAGCTAAAGCTTTTGTATCTATAATTCTAGAAACATAATCTTGATTTAAACTTCTGCCCATTAATTTACGCCAAACGTCAACCATGTATACATCAAAACCCAAAAGATTTTGGCCGACTATTAGATTTCGTTCATCGAATAAAACAGAAGAAAAATCTTCCCAAACTTTATTAGGAGCTTCGCTTCTTTTCTCATATTCTTTTTTAGAAAATCCTGTAACTTTAGCCGCGCCTTCAGAAACGTTTAAGTTTGGCCAGTGTACAAATCTGTCTTCCTTGCAAATTACTTTATCACCCTCGGCAACTAACCAAGCGATCTGCCAAGGTCTAGACTTTACAAGGTTTAATCCTTCGGTTTCTGTATCAAATACAACATAACGTTGATTTTTATTAAATCTTAAGAGGCTTTCTGTCATTTATTTTTTTGATAAGATTCAAAGCAAAATTCATCACTACCGAAGTGATCTAGGTTTGGCATGCTCAAACTAGCGGCTCTACCAAACTTTCTGCCACAAATTATTTTATATGTTTGTAATGCTTCGACATCATCTTTGTTTTCGTAAAAAATACTTTTTACTAAAGTGGATTCATATTTATCTTTGAAATATTCTAATGCAGCTTTAGATATTAGATCGTCAAATGGCATATTGTTTTTTTCAATCCAAAAAATAGGTTTTATTTCTTTAAAATTTGGAATGCAGTTTTTTAAGTATAATTGATTTTGATGTATAAAAGAATCATAAAAAGGAATAACTAGATCTAATTTTGAGCTATCCCATACTTTATTTAAATAATTAAAATCAACAAATCCTTTACCTTCTAAGTTTGAAAAAGATGAAATTTTATTTAGTAGTTTGCAGCCGCCATCATTTTTAGCAAAAATAATAATCTTATGACTAGAGTCTTGCAAAGAGTCTTCATCGTTTACATCATTGCAACAATCTAATCTTAGGCCAAAAATTAATTGCAAACCTTCTTCTTTGCAAGAGTTATGGGCTTTTACAAAACCAGTAAGGGAATCCTCAACTAAAATTAAATTTTTAGCCGAATCTAGTTTTGATAACTCAATTATTTTGTCAATTGTTAATATACTTTTGCCAATTGAAAACGTGGACTTGTAAATTGGTAGCATTCAAATAATTTACATAGATTCATCTCTTAGTCAAGAACTATGTGCTGGACAACCTTCATAATACTTTATTTCATACGTACATCCTTCTGGAACTAAAGATTCTTCAAATTCTTCTTCAAAGTACGAACCTATGATATTTTTATCTGCATCAAAAATGTGGTAATAAAAAAAATCAAACTTCATAGGACAATGCCATTTTGGATTTCCGTCTAGTTTTAGTTCTCCTTTTTGTTTAGCAAACCCACATAAAAGCCTACCACTAAATGATCCGTCAGTTGGGAAATCTTTGTAAGCAGCCATGTTTGCGCGAGCGTGTTTTTCGCTAAAATTATCTAGATATTTTTGTATTTCAGACAACTGCATTTCGAAACAAAGCAATTCATCTTCATCCAAGGGCTTCATTCTCATGATGCCAGAATTAGAAGAATTTTCTTCTAAATCGAACTTTAAAAAAAGAAATTCACTTACTCTGGTTGAATATTCTGGAAATAAATTTTTTACCGCTAAACTATACATTAAATCTTGTAAGTTGTCGGTCGCATCTTTACCTTTAAAAACAGATTTGCTGGTTTTAAAATCTCTTATTAAAGCATATTTACTTTTTTTGTATAAAAATAGTTTGTCTATAAACCCTCTAATCTTATATTTTATAGAGCCATCATTTTTAACTATATCAAAGTCTTTTTCGGAATACTCTTCAGTAGGCTTACCTGTATCTCCTCCAAAAAAATCGTAAGTTAAACCATTGAAGATCATGTCTTTAATCATTTCTAGATTTTCTTCATCGTCAACTTCGTACTTGACTGCATGTTTTAGGATCAATCTTTTTATTGAAGGAACGCAAAAAACATCTTGTGTTTTTATTATTTTATTAAAGTATTTTTTTCTGTGCTTTTCGCCTAAAACCTCAAACACTAAGTGGCATATAGAGCCTCTCTTTGCGCCATCATTACTTTTATCAGGTAAATGCTTTTTATACTTAGACCAATACAGCCAAGAGCAAGATTGAGCAGTTTTTATTCTGCTGGCTGATAATGGTGTTTTGGGATCACTGCTCATTGCTAATCACTGCCGAAGTTTTTATCTCTTTTTTAGTGAAGCTTGAGGAGTTATTTTTAACAAAGTTACAAATGTAAGATACTTGCTTATCTTGATCCACAGGTTGGCTTTGCCAATCTTGAAAATTGCAGTTTGCTAAGTGAGCGTCACCAAAATCATTATATGGCTTTGGTGGAAATTTTATACTAATTATATTTAAATCAAAATAACAAGATAATTTTAAATAGTTTTTTATCGCTGCAACAAGTCCTCTATTTTCTGAGCTGTTACTATCGTTATTAGTACAAATATAGATATTATTAATGTCCCTACTATTAAGAAAATTGATAATATTGCCATTAACATGTAGTCCAAAAATGACCAAGACATTTTTAATATTTTGTTCATAAAGAGCCAATGCATCGCCTATACTTTCTACTAAGATAACTTCTTTTTTAGTTTCTATTTGTTCTTTTACACCTGTCAGCTCGTTGTAAGCTGGATAAACCCAATTGTTCCTTCTTCCAATATGTTTCCATTTTGGAAAATTGTTGTTTTCATCAACTTTTCGGCCAGAAAACCCAATGATTTGCTGATGTTCGTTTAGTATTGGAAAAACCATTCTTCTATACATTTTCCCAACACCAGCCAGTCCTACTTGGAATTTTTTTTGAGTTTCTTCCGAAATTAATTTTTTCTTATAAAAACTATAATTAGGGAAAAGTTTATCTAAATATTCATTTGGGTAAATTTTTTCCATCTCTATTGTATTCTTTTTCTCGTATATGGTTGGAGAATCAGAGTTTTTTATTTTACTTAGTATCTTATTTAGATTTGGATCATTGGATTTAAGAGTTTCTTTTACTAAAGCATTAAATGGTTTGCAGCCTTTGTTTGCAACAAAGTCCATCCAAACGCCTGTATCCTTGTATATTTTTAAAGCGGTTTTATTATCTCCATCTCTATATAAGGCTTGAGTTCTCCAATGATCTCTACAGTCTATTAGACTGTATCCCATTGACTCTAATATGTTTTTAAAATCCTCCGAGGTCACTAAAATTAGGAATTATGTCTTGGTTACTGCCTTCTGTATCTAATTCATGATTTCCGTCAAGCATATTAGCTACATCTCTTAAATCTCCTCTTTCTGTAATATTAAAATTATTAAAATCTAAATTTATTGAATTTTTTCTTAGACTATCATTTATTCTTACTGGTTCAACAGCACCAGCTATATCGTTACCAAGATGTCTGGATTTAACATTAATTAATTTATGTGTGCCGAACCTTTCTCCTTCTAGCTCTATCTCATCGCCAGTCTTGCTTCTTAATATAAACATGTGCGAACAAAATTGAGTTATCCTGTCTGACAATGAAACGATTGATTCATCATCAACTATGTTTTCAGCGTTCCTGTTGTTTGTGATACCATACCTGTTTGACTGAACAGAAGTTATCATTGGAACTATAGGCTCCCCGTCATGCAATATTTCTTTTTGCACACACTTTTTAAACTTATCTACCATCTCTCCAACAACTTGCCATTCAGATTTGTTATTCATTCTCTCTGAAGTCGTCTTAATATAATCAAAAGAAAAAACCATTTTGTTCCCCCTGCCTACTTTTGCATAATAGAACCTTTTCAATGTGCTAATCATTGAATCTACATCCATTCCTCCTACATTATAGTAGTAAAATTGCAGGTCTTTTATTTTAGGCCAAATGGCTCTTACTTTATCTACAACTTTTTTGCCAGCATTTCTCCACTTGCCGCTTTCTAGTAAGTGCATTGGCACACCGCTTAACGCGGCGCATTGTCTCATTACAAGTTCCTCTTTACTCATCTCTCCGTTATCAAAATGTAAAACAGGAACATTATACTTCATGCTCACTTTAGTAGAATAATCCATACAAAACTGAGTTTTACCAACACCTGACCTCGCAACTATAACTGTTATGTTTCCAGGCCTTAATAGAGATCCGTACATATCATTTAGTTTTGGGTGTGGACCCATCATACCAAATTCTGTAAGAGGATTATCTCCCCTGTCTTCTACCATTTGCTCCATTTCCTCATAAATATTTTGAGGAGTGTCACTGCCTAATTCATAAAGATTTATTCTAGAATTATATATAGAATCAGCAGCTTGTATAATATCCTGATATGAAGATTCCGCAGGAATAGACTTCATTCTTTTGGATATGTTCTGGGCAGAATAAAGTATCTCTCTTCTAATAGAGTATTTCTTTAGTTCTTTAGCTGTCTTAAGTATATTACCATTTGGAACTTTTCTTAAAGCTAAAGATTTTATATAATCTGCTGGGTTTAAGTTATCTTCAAAAGATAAACCTAATTCATTTACTCTTTGTGCAATAATTACCTCATCTATTTCATCATTTGCGCTTATCGCCTGTTCAATTATTCTAAATATAGTAGAATTTAGAGAAGTAGACTCAGAATAAAAATCAGAAATATTTATAAAACTAGAAATTTCTGCTAAAGACTCTGGGTCTTTTAACAGTCCAGCTAATAATTGTTTTTCTAATTCGTAAGAGTAAATCATTCTTCCTCTGCGTCATCTTTTTTTATTTCAGAGCTATCTCTTGATAAAAAATCTTCTAAGGCTTTACATAAACCAAGCTCAGTCATTCCACAATCAAATCTTTGATAAATTAAAGGTCTGCCATTTTCAGAGGATACAGCCATTATTATGCCTTTATATTTATCTACTCCTCCAGATAATTCATAAAGCTTATCGACCATCTCAGATGGTATTGAAAATTCTTGATCAGCATCTTCTTGGTTCATAAATATATATCTTGATTGTCAAATAGTGACGCTGTTATTTTATCCTGCGGATATACTTCTGCAAGTTTTATTTTATTAAGTTCGCAGAACTGTAATTTTTTTTCATCTCGTTTTAACTGATCTGAATATTTAAACATATTCTTATGAAAGAATTTAACATACTTAGTATGTTGCGCCCCTTGCACTTCTATCGCCACTTTTTTATTAGCGTTATAGAAATCTAAAGATAATCTAGTTCCTACAACCCTAAACTCTTCAAAGACAACATCATGTTGCCAATAATCCCACAAAAATTTTTTTACTTGAGTTTGGAATTTGCTTCTACTTGGCTTGTCCCAATCTATTAAATATTTTTTTGCGTTTTTTAAGTTTCTTGTTTTGCCGTATAAATCAACAAACTTCATCAATTATTCTAAAGCTAGCTCTGCAATGTCCTTTTTAAAATATTCGAAAAGGTAATTTGTTAATTCGCGATCACTCTCGATATGCTTGAAAAGATT
>Ga0098043_1000900_pt1 | contig 10670 bp, 8 predicted proteins | sample 9B_taG_FD_92581 | JGI IMG/M metagenome (GOLD analysis project Ga0098043, IMG submission 92581) | Marine viral communities from the Subarctic Pacific Ocean - 9B_ETSP_OMZ_AT15188_CsCl metaG | ecosystem: Environmental > Aquatic > Marine > Oceanic | place: Subarctic Pacific Ocean | collected 2015-01-10 | reverse complement strand
TCTTTGGTTTTCGTATTGTACCTGTATAATGAACGGAACGGTAACTACTGATGTGGGTGTTGGTATGGTTTCACATAATTAACAATAAAATAACGAGTTATGAGTTGGGGCAATTTAGCTCCAGAAATGAGTGCATTAGCGCTAAAAATGAAGCCAAGGTCTTAATCGTTAATCAGAATACAGTGACATATTGTTTTGAGGTTACACCAGAATAAAAGCGGTAAATATGTTGTATATGACAAATCAGAAAAAGTTGTTATAATAACGCGAGACAAACGCGCAGCGGAGTATTTCTTAGATGGTAAAAGAACAGTACGACTTAAACGCAAACGGCAAGATCGACGCGGATGAGCGTGCGTTGATGATGGAAGATCGTCGGCTGAGAATGGACGATCAGAACGCCAAGAGAGACACGCAGAGGCGGCTTACAATAGCATGTGCCGCTGGGATGCTGCTTTACCCAATAATTATAGTAATAGCCGTGTGGACTGGGCTAGAACGCGCTGCGGAGCTAATTACGGATATAGCAAGTGTCTATGTAATTGGAGCTAGTGGAGTTGTTGCGGCATATTTCGGGTTCAATGCAATGGAGAACAAAAATGCTACAAGCACTGATAGGCCCAGTAAGTAATCTCGCTGGCGCTTGGCTACAAGGCAAAGTGGACAAGAACGCCGCGAATGCAGAGTTAAAGCTAACCGAGGCCAAAGCCAAGGCTCAGATATTGATGTCAAAAGAAACAAGCGTTGCCGACTGGGAACGCATTATGGCAGAAGGCGCAAAATCCAGTTGGAAGGACGAATTTTTCGTAATTGTCCTGTCGATTCCCTTAATTTTATGTTGGATACCCGGTGCAGAAGGCTGGGTTGATCGTGGATTTGAGCAGCTTAACAAAGCGCCAGACTGGTATTTTTACAGCCTTGGAATTGCAATTTCAGCGAGTTTCGGTGTGAGAGGGGCGCAAGCCTTCTTTAAGAGGAAGCGATGACCAAACTTTCCGAAAGCTCAGAGTTTACGATACCTCTCAAAAACCTACTAGCGTTGGTTGCTGCTACAGCGGTAAGTGTCTGGGCTTATTTTGGGGTTAGTGAGCGGTTAAGTTTTTTGGAGCACAACTTAGAGATGTTGGCTATTGAGGTTGAGGAAAACGATGACTGGATTGACGATTTTGAACCGCCGCCGGAAGTGGCTGATGCTATCGCCCGAGTCAGAGCAATGGAAATCAGGCTGAAAGAGATTGAAGTTAAGCTGTATATGGCTGGCATAAAGTAAGGAGAATACAATGGGGTTTAAATTATCACAAAGGAGCCTTGATAGGCTTGAAGGTGTAGACGAGCGATTAATAGCCGTTGTCAAACACGCAATCACTGCGACGAAAGTTGATTTTGGCGTTATTCAAGGGCTGAGAACGCTAGAGATGCAAAAAGAACTTGTAGCCAAGGGCGCAAGCCAAACTATGAAGTCGAAGCACCTGACAGGACATGCCGTTGACCTTATGGCTTATGTTGGAGGCAAGGGTTCATGGCAGTTGCATGTATACGATGATCTGGCTGATGCTATGAAAGAAGGTGCTGATATGGCTGGCGTTGCTGTGAAGTGGGGCGCTGCTTGGAGCGTTGGCGATATACGCAATTGGGATGGCACGATGGAAGAGGCTATGAACTCTTACGTAGATCTTCGTAGGTCACAAGGCCGTAGACCCTTCATCGATGGGCCTCATTTCGAGCTTATGCTTTAAAATGCCTGTACGTCCTATGGAACCAGCCGATGTGCCAGCAGCTATAGACCTTGGCTACCAAATGCACCAAGAAAGCGTTTATAGGCATTTTGACTACGACCCAGACAAGTGCGGGCGGATGCTATATGATTTTATAACCAATCCAAACACGCGCTTTGCGTACATTGGCACAGCTAACGGGGCTCCGAATAGTATCTTTCTTGGTTCTATAGGAGAGCATTATTTCGGTACCGACTTGATAGCGGCCGACACAGTGTGGTATGTGTCTGCACAAAGCAGAGGCTCTCGCGTTGGTTTGCAGTTACTACGAGCCTTTGAAAAGTGGGCGAAAGAGCATAAAGCTGCAGAGATATATGTAGGTGTTTCTAGTGGTCTGAGCGCAGACAAAACCGGGGCGATGCTACAAAAACTAGGTTATAATGTTGTGGGTGGAAATTACAAACAACGTGTAGTAGAGTAACATAACGAAAAGGGAAGGGTATTTATATGTGTACCGGTGGCCTAGGGATGTCCAATGATTCCGATAACGACGATAAAGCTAACTCTGGTAACAGCTTTAAAGAAAGCCTAGCCAACCTTATGACTCCGGGGGATGGGTTTTCGTATAGAGACGGTGTACTTACGGCTGACAACGAAAGAAGCACATACGGGGATTCTGTCGGGGGTAAAAACGGTGTTGAGGTGTCGGATGGTGCGGGTAATACTTTCTCAGTCAGCAGGGACGTAAATAAAGGCTACAACCGGGGTTTAATTGGGTCGATGCTCACTGGAGCGCTAACTGGGGGTATTCCCGGTATTGCTGTTGGAATAGCTAGCAACGCGGCGAGGGGTGCAGTAAAAGACGCTGTCACAGACAAAGATGGTAAGTTTTCCTTCAAAAACGCTTTTTCCAACGATCGAGAGCTTACCGCTAGGGAGGTAGAGGCTAGAGCGAGACAGGATGTTGAGAACGCACGATATCAGGGGTACGGCCCCGATCAACCTGCTGACGACGAAGACCCTAGAGTTAAACCAACAGTACCAACAACTCCGGAAGGGATTGACGCTGTTCCTGACATGTCTACAGCGGCAGCAGCAGGCGCGTTTCAAGCAATTCCAAACCCTGACTACGACCCTGACGACCCAATGTCGCCTAGATTTCTAACTAACCCGACCTACGAACAACTGTTCAACTACCAACAAACGCAGTTAGGCAATCCCGCTCCGATCCCTCCCCTGCAGCCTGTCCCATTCCGTAAGGGTGGGTTGGCGCAGTTTGCCGAAGGTGGTGAGCTTGTAGCTGCATCAGAAGGTGGTAACGAGAAGACAATGATTGACGCCGCAGTCAGTGCTGTAAAAGGCGACATGTCTGAAGAACAAGCGGCGATTGTACTAGGCCAATTTTTAGCCAACTACGGCGAAGAGTCTCTAAGAGACTTAGTTGAAAAAGTGCAGTCTGGTGAGTACGACGATACAGTAGATCGTTTCGCTAACGGTGAAGCTGGTGAAGTCAACGGGCCGGGCGATGGTTCTGGTGTGGACGACAAAGTCCCCGCATCTCTTGAAGGACAACAAGACGTGCTACTTGCAGATGGAGAGTTTGTACTTCGTAAGAAGACTGCGGATGCTCTTGAGAAGAAGTACGGTGATGGATTTTTGGACACTATAAACGAAGCCGAAAGTAATGCGCCGCGTGTTATACGTGAGTACATGGCTAAGACAGCGTAAGGAGCTAATCTATGTGTGGCACTAGAACGGTAAATAACACATCAACAACCGAACGTACGAACGACTTACCTGCGTGGGCAAAGCCTTATTTTGAGCGGAACATAGCCCGAGCAGAGGCAGAGTTTGGTAAACCGTATGAGGCGTACCGCGGGGTACGTTTAGCAGCGACCGATCCGAATGTAACCGCAGGGCGCGAAGGTTTGGTGAATGTAGCCGGTATGGGAGTTCCCGGACTTGGAGCCGCACAAGATTATAGCACTGCAGGGATGGCGCGGGCTACTGAGCTTGGTGACTATGCTGGTGGTAACTATTCACAGTTTGGTTATTCTGACCCAGCTACGTTTACAGGCGCTAATGTATCTCAGTACATGTCTCCGTATCAACAGCTAGTTACAGATCAGCAAAAAGAGGCGGCGGTTACAGACTTTAATCGCCTACAGGGTGCTCGGGATGCAAAGGCAGTGCAAGCGGGTGCTTTCGGCGGATCACGCCAAGCAGTACAACAAGGTTTGGCAGAAGAGCAGTTGCTAGGGCAGTTGGCTAACATCCAAGCTAAAGGCTCGCAGAGTGCGTTTGCTGATGCGTCGAAACAGTTCGGTGCCGATAGAGCCGCGCAGATGACCGCAGAGCAACGCCGTGCCGCTGAACTTGGGCGGGTGCAATCGGGCCAAGAAGCGGCTAGTCAGTTTGGTGCAGGGCAGGGGCTCGCAGCGCTCAAAACTGGTACAGCGTTGGGTACAGAGCTCTCTCGTTTAGGTCAGTTAGAACGTCAGACAGATATTCAAAACGCACAGCTGCTTGAAGGTGTAGGCAAGGACATACAGGCAGAAAGCCAAGCGGGGCTTGATCTAGATTATGCTAACTTCCTCGAACAACAAGGCTACACTCGTGAGCAGATCGGTAACATGACAGGTATTTTATCCGGCATGCCTATCGCTGCTACAGGCACTATGTCAGGAACTTCTACCACACCTGTACAACAACCCAGTCCCTTTTCGCAGGTACTTGGCGCGGGGCTATCTGGGCTATCACTATATAAGGCTTTCGCATAATGCTTAATATGATCGACACCCAAGATAAACTAAAGAACTTCTCTGAAGCGCAGCTGATACGGGAGATGCAGATGCCTTCGGGTTCCGCGCCGCAGTTTATGGTGTTGGGCGAGATCGAGCGTCGGAAACGTATGCGGGCCGAGGCACAGAAGCAAGAAGGTTTGATGAAGCCTACTGTTGCGCAAGAAGCTGTATCTGCAGCGGGCGTACCACAGCAAGGTATCGCACAAGTCGCGCAGTCCTTAGCCCCTAAAACAGACATGACACAGAATACAGGTGTGATGAACATCCCAGCGTCAAGGCTACCCGGACAGCCTAACCAACCGCAACGTATGGCAGGGGGCGGTATTATGCGCCTAGCTCCCGGTGGTCAGATGTCGGGGGGCACTATGACTGCTATTGCTCTCCTAAAGGTAAACTACCCAGAGTTGTACGAGCGTTATAAAGACAGCCCTGAATTAGCCGATGTAGCCTTAGCTGCGGTACAAGAAGCGAAGACCCCAGAAAAAACTGGGTTAGAAGCGTTAGAAGCACCTCGGAGTTACAACCTCTTAAAAACAATGTTCACCGACCCAACTAACGACGAGATTTCGTACCAGCGCAGAAAAGACGCGAGAGATTTCGGCAAAGATTACGCCGCAGAGCAAGCAAGGCTATCTGATAAGGCTATCACTAGGGGTTCAGGATCAGACAAACTAGCAATGACACCGTCAGAAGTAGAAGCGTTGATCCAAGGTAGAAGGGCGGATGCACCTGCAATAGGTACGACCCAAGGCTCGATGGTGTCACCTTCGGTTCTTGCCATCCCCCAACAGCTACGCGATGCTGTGCCTACGCAACAAAATCCGCGGCTCTCAATGACACCATCAGAAGCAGAAGCGTTATTTTTAGACAGAGCAGGGGCAGTAGCTCCAATCCCTGCATTTGATATAGTTTCTGAAAGACCCGCAATGGATACGACCCAAGGCTTGATGTCTGTTCCTCAGTCGGTGCGTGATACTGTATCACCGCGGCAAACTCCTCGGCTCTCGGACCTTGTCTTGGCTAAACCCGATGTTGGAAGCGTTGGTATCGCCGCTGCACGACCGCCCTCGATCTCGCTCTCAGACCCGGATGCGTCGTTTGAGTCCTTGCAAAGTGGTGTGGAGGCAAATCCCATCCCCGTAACAAAAAGCCGCCAAGAAGAAAGAAAGATGCTAGCGGCGCGTCCTGTTTTGCAAGCCTTGCCTGTCCAGATCAACCCAGTGTATTCCCAAGAAGAAATCGACGCTGCCAATCAGACCCTTGAAGCTAAACAAGGACTTTTCGAGAAAATTCCAGCAGGGCCTAAAGAGTATTTTGACATAAGCGGTAAGTCGGCTCTAGAAAGTGGGATGGCTACAGGGGAGGTGGTGTCGGTGACTCCTGATGGTTCTATAAATAGCGCTTATATTAGTAACCCAACCGAAGAGACTATCCGCCCTAGGATACGACCAGAATTCCTTGACGCTGACCCCACGGATGCGAGTGGTCAGGCGGTGTCGGTGACTCCTGATGTTGCTACAGGTAACATTATAGGAAACATTGTTAACGAATATGGACTCCGAACAGGACCGGAAGGGGCCACCGCTACGATTGGTCCAAATGCTAGAGAGGCTTTCGAGGCTCAAGCTGTTTATGATATGTTCAAAGGTGACAGTAAACCTAAAGATGTCAAAGCCCAAACCCCAACCGAAGAGACTATCCGCCCTAGGATACGACCAGAAGGTTTGGGTGCGCTTATAGAACCTGCTCGCAAAACCAGCACAAACGAAACTGCGGAGTCAAGTGGGGCTGCGAAGTCAAGCGGTAGTGGCGATAAACAAACCTTTAAGTCCACTGCAAAAGGTATGAGCCAATCTGATTGGTTAGCGTTAGCTCAAGCGGGCTTCGTGCTTATGAGTACTGGTGATTTTGGTAAAGCAGGTCAAGCGGGTCTAGAGGCACTCAAACAGTCTAAGGACGCCGAACTAGCCGAGCGAAAGTTTGCGCTAGATGAAAGACTTATTGAGGCCAAAATAGCCGCGGCTGGCCGTAAAGGTGGGGCGAAAGCCATACCTGCGGCGTACCTTACAGATTTGCGGGGGCAGATGGAAGACAAGCAAGCACAGTTGGCAAACCTTGGACCTCCAAAAGAAGGCGGTTTTCTCAGCAGCGCGTCCGACCCCAATGCAGTTCTACGCCGGCAGCTTACAGAGCAGATACGGTCCATCCAAGATCAGATAGACTTCATGTATAGAAGTCGAGGTTTACCTACAGTTTCTAATACCGCGACCCGCAAGGTAGTTTAATTTACAAGAAGGTGATTCATGGGCGTTTATCAATACGACGATCCTAAAACCGGGCAAGGATATGACCTGCGTATTGTTGGAGACGTTCCAACAGAGGAAGAGTTTGCTAGACTGGCGGGCCAAATCCGACAGGATAGAAGCGCGTTTCTTGAAGACTACGAGCAGCAATTCGGTACCGAGATAGAGTTTGACGATGGCACTGCGCTAGGTCGTGGGTACGAGCGGGGTAAGAAGCAGGTCAAGCGGGCTTTCGGTGAGACCGTTGGAACTGTCGGCGAACAGACTGGACTTGGGTTTCTTGAAAGATACGGTACGGGTCTAGAAGAACGTGCCGGGCAAGAGCTAGGCTTATTATCTCTCACACAACCTAAACGTATGCAGTCTACCGACGTCGATAGTTTTGGCTCGGCGTTAACATTCGCAGGTGAAACTATTGGTGAGCAAGGTACGCAGCTGGGTCTTGGTCTTGGCGCGGCGGCGTTAGGTACTATAGCAGCTCCTGTAGTGGCTCCTGTTTTGGGCGCAGCTGCTCCGTTTGTTGCTGGTGCTACCGCTGCTGGTCTTGCAACCGCGCCGATTCTGTTTGGTAACAACATCCAACGTCAAGAAGACGAGGTGGCTGCGGGTGAAAAAGATAGGGTCGATGTAGGCGATGCGCTGACCGCTACTTTCGGCCAAGCGGCACTTGAAGGTGTTGCAGACAAGTTATTACTAGGTGGGTTTAAACTACTAAAACCTATGGGCTCTGGTAAAACAGGTTGGAAAGGGTTGCTTACCCGTACAACTTCTCGTGCTACAGGCGGTGCTACCACTGAGAGCTTGACCGAAGTCGGGCAGCAGATGATGGAGCGGGCACAAGCTGGCCTATCTATAGACAGCGACGATGCTATTGCAGAGTACCGTGAAGCCGCTATTGCGGGTGGTCTAATAGGTGGTGGTGTACGTGCTACAGGGTTCGGCGAACGTGGGGATAGAATACCTAAAAACCCTGTTGTACCTAAAATAGACAAAACTCCAGAACAAGAAGCTCAAGCTGCACAGGAAGCCGAGGCGAACGAAATCTTGGCCGGCGATGTTCAGGCCACTACCGAGTTAACCGATGTACAAAAAGCTGTCGTAGCTGAGGAAGGGCCGCAGGCTGAGGCAATCGTTAAAACCGCTAAAGCTAAAGTTGCTGAGTACTCGCCAGAAAAAGTCGCCCCTACGGTAGTAACCGAAGAGCCAGAGCAGGGTGAGCTGTTCCCAGTCACCCCTACGGTAGTAACCGATTCTAGGCAGAAGGCCATAGAAGCCTTGGCGACTGACCCAGAACTAGCTAATCCTAATGTAACCGAAGACTTTATACGAGAAGAATTAGACGCGAAGTATACTCCTGAAGTTATAAACGAAATAATAGCGCAACGCAGGATGTTAGAATCCCCTGCAGAAAAAGCCGCCCCTACGGTAGTGACCGACGATATGCTTGCTGGTTTGAACATGCGCCCTCGGGCTAAACTACGCGACCCGAAGAAAGAGACTAATATAATTGGGCAAGACCTGTCTGACAAAAACATCCAAGCTAAACTGAATAAGTACGCGGAGAACCCAGCTGTGCTGAAAAAAACCCCAGACGTGCAAGCTCGGGTAAACGCTTTGTTAGGAGGTATAAATGATGGAGTGGCCGCAGACGCTAGACCTACAGACGGAGGAGCTGGAGAAAGCATTTCAAGTGGTAGAGACCGCTTGGAAGCAGTGGGAAGACAGGCGACCGAACTTGGAAGTTCCGAAGGAGTTACAACATCTGACACCGATGCAATGGGAGGAAGTGGGAGAGATGCTGCTGTGTCTGGAGGACCAGATGGCTCAGAGTCCGATACACTAGAAGTATCCCCAGAAGCGGTTGCGGACCTTACGGAAGAAGTCGATGCAATCGTCGCCGAGCCGGTTACACCGGCACAAGCTGCTCCACAAGCTGCCCCGCTGGGTACACCCGCTATGGAGCGAAACGCTATACCCGGCCAACAAACCGGCGCAGCTCAACAAACTATCCCTCCTGCTGTACCACCCGCATCGCCTGTCGCTACTGTTCAAGGTGCGTCAGTACCGCAAGCACAGCTACAAGCTGCTGAAGATACCCGTAATCAAGAAGCTGAAGTAAAACTTAACGCTTTATTCGAAGATGGACGCCGTTCAGCTCAAGCTCAAGAGTATCACGATACACAGCTTGACCCACGATCTGCGCCTGAAGTTACTACCGCAGTTGATAAAGAAGGTATTGTCGAGCTACTTAATACATCGGACGCTGACCTTAAAGACGACGCCCCAGCCCTAGCCGCTAAGACATTCTTTAAACGGTTCCGTAGACCCGTTGATGCTCTCGCCGAAATCGGTGCAACTGTGGTGGTTGGGCCTACTCAGAATATTAAGAAGGACTTTACCCCTGCGCAGTTTGCTTTTTACAACGGTATGACACAACCTGCGGCTATGGACGCACGTCGGTGGGTTCACGCAAACATGTCTAGAGGTGCTATACTAGAGATGATAGATGCCCGTCGTATAGCTAATCGTGATACTGTTAAGTTTAGTCCATCTGATGTCTATATCGGCATGGTCAAAAACATAAAAGATATCCAAGCAGGGGTAGATAAAGAGTTTAAGAAGCAGGTAAACGATTACACCGCAGAGGTTATTAACCCTACTGAAGTTGCGCTTGACCAATCTATGCGCGGAGACCAAGAAGCGGGCACTATTACGCTCAAGCGAGGGCTTACAAAACTAGAGTCGTATCTAGCCGGTCAAGGGTTTAGGAAGACTAAAGTACGAGCAAACGCAAGTCTAGACCCAGCTGTGGCAACACGTACTGACAAAGAAGGTAACAGGTACGTATACGAAGATACTCAAAACGACGACAAACTTCTATCTCAACAGGAGTACGACGATGCCTATGATGGGCTTTTATATAGTAAAGACACATTAGGTTTCTTGCTTATTGACCCCGTGCATGGTTTAGATCAAGCACTGCTACCTAGCATACAGAACGCACTGCAAAGAGGTGACTTACAGTTTGCGCTCAATGCAATAGCAGCTACAAGCCCAGTACAGCGTGTTCGTCAGATCGCAGGTAAGTTAGCCGAAGTTGTTGGCACTACACAGGTTCAGGTGGCTGACGATCTATCGCAAGTGGTGGGGCGCAAAGCTGCTGGGTTGTTTGAGCCCGAGACTAACACAATATCTATAGACGCTACTAACGGTATGAACGTACATACTATTCTGCACGAGATGGTTCACGCGGCCACTTCAGCGTCCTTGGCAAACCCCGCCCTGCCTGAAACCCGGCAGCTAACCAACTTGCTTAACCTCGTGCGTAAAGAGCTCGGTGACGTACGCGGCACAGTCAACATCGACGAGTTTGTCGCCGAAGCCTTCAGTAACCCTGAGTTCCAAAGTGTCTTGGCCTTGATTAAACTAGACGACGGCAAGGTATCAGGTTGGGAGAAGTTTACAGGTGCAGTACGCCGTATAGTGCGTAAGGTTATTGGCCTGAAGCCAAAAAGCCCAGAATCTGCATTGGATGAAGTAGATCGTATTATTAACGGTATGCTTACACCGTCCCCAGCTACACGGGCGGCGCCTTCGCTGATGCTCGCGGCGAGTACACCCAAAGGTAGCATGGACCTTGCTAAGAGCGCAGTGGCGGCTGTACCTTCGAGCAAACGTGCTGAGTACGTCGAGATGGCAAGTGATGTAGTCTACAACGCCAGAGAAACAGGGGGAGACATGCTAAAAAATGTGGTGCGCAACTCCCTTGACTCTCGCATTCTTGCCGACGTCGCCAAGAAGAAGATTCCGTTTGCACCTGAGTTGAACGTTATGATCCGTAAGATGAG
>Ga0098043_1000898_pt1 | contig 10682 bp, 15 predicted proteins | sample 9B_taG_FD_92581 | JGI IMG/M metagenome (GOLD analysis project Ga0098043, IMG submission 92581) | Marine viral communities from the Subarctic Pacific Ocean - 9B_ETSP_OMZ_AT15188_CsCl metaG | ecosystem: Environmental > Aquatic > Marine > Oceanic | place: Subarctic Pacific Ocean | collected 2015-01-10 | reverse complement strand
GATCTTTGTTGTGTAATATCAAAATCTCCTGACTCTATATTAGAAGTTATTGCAGTGATTGTACCATTTCTATTTTGATCTGTCCCTGTTTCGTGTTCATAGTAACTTGTTCTGCCTTCCGTATTACCTATAACATCAAAAGAGGTGTCAGTGTTTGCATCATATTCAGTTGCGTGAGGTAAGCCAAATATAGCAGAATCTTTCCACATTGTTCTAGCTAAAGAACCAACTGTCCAAACAGGTCTTTGTGGTGATGAATCAAAATAATTATAAGTAACTTGTCTATTAACTACAGAAGATCCTGTTGTTGGATAGAACCAAATAACTTCTCCATAAAGATTATTTAATCCAGCAGACACCATTTGATTACCAGAAGATAAATTTATACTATCATAAACAAAATCTTCAACTAAACATGGTAGTGATTCTAATCTACCAGCAAACCTAAAGAAACCATTCTCTGACATCCAATAAGCAGCACCGTCAACTTCAACACATGCATTCTGTCCGACAAGACCGCAGTTAGTTCCTACTTGTTGAAAACCAAATGTAAAAGGTTGACCAATAAAACGTTGTGTAAATAATGCAGTATCTGTCCAAACATAAATTGCATCACGACCTCTGATCGCTCCCATGATCTGTGATCCGTCGGCCAGTCTTTGTGTACCAGCTGTATTGGTTGCTGTTGGTACATATGTATTAATATCTTCTTGGTCCGAGAACCTTATAAACATATCATCTTGTGTTTCAGGTGATCCAATAGTTGTTTCTGTACCAAAAAATACTAAGTGTCTATCAGGTGTAGACACTAACATATGTCTTGATGCTGTTGGTGCGCCTGATATAATTGTTGCTCTTGTTGCTGTTGCATTTGATAGAGATGAGTCCCATTCAAAACATGCACCATCATGAATTAAACAAATTGCTTTATCACCAAAGTTATCTAATGACCACATACCTGGTTCAAGAACTAAATCCCCTGATGCTGCTTCTCCCCATGCAACATATTCTGAAGAGTTAGTTACTGTTGCTCCGTCACTATGAGCTGCTCTAGTTGTTCCTCTAACTGCTCTTGTAATACCTGTTAAATCATTTCCAGATACCCCTGTGTAAGAGATCTCCTCTGTCCCTACTAAAATAAAGTTTGTTCCTGAATCAGGAAAGTTTGTGGTGCTTGCTAATGTAATAGAGCTACCTGATCCTCCAGTTCCATTTGCGTTATCTCCAAGTGCACCATTTAAAGTAGTTGTAACTGCTGAACCATCTTCTCCGCCCCAAGAACCTAGACCGTAACCAAAACCTTGAGCTTGAACAGCTGGACCAACAGTATAATATTTTTGTATTCTTATACCACCTGATGTTGTTGCACCAGATCCAGTTTCATTTGAAGCCATTGTTATAGTAACTGTTGTATTAGTAGGTGTGGTAGTCACCATAAATTTTTTGTTGTCAAAATCAGAAGAACTAAAATTAGAGTTTGTAATTGTTGTAAAATTATCCATTAATAATATATCTCCTGGTGTTAAATTATGGGCAGATGGATAAGTTATAGTTACTGTTGGTGATCCGTTGGTCGTGGTAAATGCGTTAGTAAGCGTGGTAGTGGATTGAATAGGATGTATGTCATAAAATACACCTCCAGAAAAAGCATAAAGTATTCTGTTTGTGCCAATAATGGCATATTTTCTAGATAAAGTATTAATAAAATGATGTAGACCTCGACCTGCTCCAGTCAATTCATTTTCATTTAATGTACCTAATTGATTCCAACCACCTATTTTTTCAGGAGCACCATAACGAAACCTAGCATTATCGCAGTCTGTCCACTGTCCTTCTGCACCTGTTTCTGAAAGTTGTTTATTAATACCTGGTTGAAAACCTATTTTCTGTAACATAATCGATCATACCTTTAAGATTTTAAATTATCAATAATAAGAATTATAGCTTATTTATTGCTGTTTGTGTAGCTAATATTACTCTATCTGTGTCTTGGACACCTTCCATTGGACGATGTAGATTATCAGAGTTCCAAATGTACCAAGTAAAACCTATTGGTTTTATCTGTAAAGTGTAAAACTTTGAATCAAACTCTGTTCCTATTGTTGTAGGTGTTAAATAACAAATACCAGAAATTTGAACACTATCTTTATGTTGTTCTTCAAAATGTTTATGCCAAACACCTAAAGTATTGGTATTTTTTTCTAAATTTAATATCCATGCTTTTGATTCTTTTACAATGTAAGGACCAATTATATCGTTTAAAAATTTAAAATAATGTTTTTTAATATATTGAATTGTAGGATTATCTATCTTAAAAACGTTAGGGTCTGATTGATGAGGTGGGTGTGTACAGTTTGGATACTGAAAACAACAAGGATTCTTTTTAACATAATTTTGTAAGTATTCTACGATTGAATTATCATCATACGGTTTAAATGAATAAGCTTGTATCATAGTTTATTCCCAAGGAGCTATTTCATAGCAGTTAAAAGCCATAGTAATTCTTGTACTTTGTAAACTTGAAGGCTTTACTTCATGAAGCAACATAGGGTCAAACAATACTACCTTACCATATTCTTCTTTTATAGTTAAATCAAAGTCTTTAAAATATGTTCCAGGACCTTCATTACTTAAATATAATATACCTGAAAATCCAGTGCACCCTTTGTGATGGTGTAACATTGCATAGTCGTCTTTGTGATAAACATTTCCCCAACACTCTTTCATAGCAGTTTTTTTATTACACACACTATTTGAAAATGGTTTTATTTCCATTGCAAATTCTTTTATTTCAGGCTCCAACGATAAGCTTTCAAAACCTGTAAACTTTGCTTTTACATTTGTTTTGTAACTAAAAGAAGAGTTCTTTGTTTTATCTATAATTTTTTGCTTTATGTTTTCTAATAGATTTACGTTCTTTATAAAGAACGTGCTTATGTAACAATCTCTAAAAACTCTTCTTTCTATCGTGTGTTGAATATTCATTAAAATAATTTAGTATCTATTTCTTTTACATAACCTTCTTTTATTTTTTTAACTATTTGTTTTATTATATGGTCATATTCAAAATTAATTATTTCAAAATCAGGTTTTATTTTTTCAGGAGTTTGAAATGCTTTATTTGTATCTTCGTATCGACATTTTTTTATAGTATTCATCCATATAAAATAATTAAACCTTACTCTTAAAGATTCGTAAGGACAAACAAAATCTGCAATCGCACCAGGTTCTCTTGCCATTTCACACAACTTAAACATTCTATCACTTTGTCTCATTCTACCATTAAATGAAAAATCATAGTCTTGAAACATATCCCTAATCTCATCATTATTAAAATATGCATAATTAATATTCTCATCTTTTAAAGATTGCCAAAGTTTTTTTGCAAACGTAGTTTTCCCTGAACCAGGTAAACCAAAGATAAGTATTCTATTTAAAACTTCGTAAATCATTTTGATAAATTAAAATTTATAACACATCTTTTTAAAGATTCTATTGGATGTCCTGATGCATGTTTCTTGCTTCCATCAAATAGTAATAAACTTCCTTTCTTTGGCATAATTCTGTCAGTAATATTATTATCATTATCAAATAAAAAAGTAAACCCGTCACTATCATTAACATAATAGATGGCAGCTAAATGTGGATCGTCCATATCTCGATGAGGACAGTTATAGGTTTCTATAGTTGCTTTATTATTTTGTCCTTGAAGATTTACTTTAGCTCTTAAAATTTTATTTGGCAGATTAAGTTTATCTATTATTGTATTTGGAAGATAGGAGTATTTAGAATACTTACTATAAAAAACATGACACACTTGATAGTAGTCTAAAATATTAGAGAAATTTTTTTCTTCTTGTTTAAGATCAAACAAAGATACAGTATTCTCATGAGAGTAATGCCAAGGAAAATTTATATTAAAAATAGTATTGTGTATTTCATCTACCTCTGTCGACGTTAAAAAATTTTTATAGAGATAACTCATTTAAGTCGTCCTTTTTTCCTATACTACCTTTTATAAAAACATTAAAAGCAAGACTAATTCTTAAATTAGACCCTTTCTTTTTTTCAACAGAGTGCTCTAAACCAGAAGGAAACAATACTAAATCATTTGTTTCAACATCAAACTTCCATGATGTTGAATTGTATAAATTATAACTGCTGTGTTTAAATTGAATTGCAGAACTACCTGGTTTGTAAAACTTTATAGAATCATGTTTTTTATTTGCACTAACATAAAACACACCAGACAAAATAGAGTTACTATGTGAGTGATGGTGATGGTGCTGATCTTCTTCTGTATAGTTAAGCCAAGACTGTGTAATGTAAGGAGTTATTTTATTTGAGGTGCATATAATATCTTTAAAATAACTATTTATATTAATCATAAAAGCTTCTTTTAATTTAGGAAAACTATTATCTAAAATATAAGTATCTCTAGAAGCAAAGTTTCCTTCGTTTTTAAAACAGGTTTGTTTTTTATTTTTAAATATATCTAAATCTTTTTGAGACACTATATCTTTTAATTGCGTCTTGTAGATAGGTGTAGGAAATATAGGGTAAACTTTATTCATTTTGTATTAAGAAACTAAACACCCACATTTTTCTTTCTCCTTTATTTAAAGTTTTACTACCGTGATAAACTTTAGAAACATAATAACAAAGTAGATCTCCTTTATCAAACTCTATTATGTCATCTTCAGTTGGTGTTTTTAAAACGTAAGGTTGACCTCCTTCCACATTTGATAAAAATAAATTACAGTGAAATGTATCATAGCCTTGTTTATATATTGGATCTTTATGTAAATAGCAATGGTCACCAGGATAAGCACAACTAGCAGCCATAAAATGTAAATTAGTTACGTTTAATTTTTTTTCTATTTTATCTTGCACTTCATAAACTTCTTTAGGGTATTCTATTTTATCATAGAACCTAGACGTAACTCTATTACCTCCCATACCTCCATCTTGAAAAGTATGTTTGTTTTTATCTATCCAATTAGATAAAATGTTTAATACACTCTCCTCAATAAAATTTTTATGTAATGTATATTTTTGCATTTAATTAAAAGTAAAAACTAATGATCTTCTCATACCATGTTTTGGATATTCAAATTGATGAGGAACATTATCTCCGAAACAAACTATTTTATAATTTTTAGGAGTAATGCTTTTAATTAAAGTTTTTCTATCCTCTTCATAAACATTTAAATTACCGTGCACGTCTTCTCCAAAATACATCATGAATATGGAGTGAGGTGTATTTTTTTCATGATCTACGTGTACAATTGTTTTATCATATTCTATTTTAGATGTTATATTAATTACTCCTCTTAATATTTTATTAAACTCTAAATTATATTGTTTTGTAAATCTTAATAAAATACTTAAAAAAAATGCAGTATGAGTTGACAAATTTCGATCTATCTTATTTTTAAATTCTGGAGCATCAATTCTAGCAACTAAATTATGAATTAACACAGGAGCGTCTCTTCTATAAGTCCCTATATATTTTTGATAATAAAAAGGTATTTTACTGAACACATTATCTATGTGTTCTTTTTCCTCTTTAGTTAAAAAGTTTTCATCTTCAATTAAGTATTTCATTTGTTTTAAATGCTAATGTTATTCTGTAACCTTTTGTAGGCGCACGTCCTTTGTGTGGTATTTTTGAATTAAATAAAATTAATCTATTTTCTTTAAAAGGTATTACTTGTTCACCTAGTTCAAAATCTCCTTCTCCTTCAAGCATTAATAAACAGGTAATCTGACCATCATCTATATGAGTATTAGTAGGCATGTTAGAGAACTGTAAATTTGTATAGAATCTTAATAAATGTAAATTTCTTTGAGATATATTTTTTATTTTATAAAAAATAAAATCTATTAAAGAATCGTGTGGTGGTAACCCCATTAAGAAAAAACCTTTTTCCTTTTCTTGTTCACTTGTTTGAAAACAAAAAGATGTATCATAACGAAAATAACTTTGACAGTAATCTAGTAAAAGAGGTTCTAGAAAATTATCATATATATTATAATTTGACATGAGAACCCCATCCAGTGATTATATATTTGTGTTCGTCTAAAGCAGGTTTACCATAGTGGCTATGCGTCCAGGCAGCTGGCCAAATAACTATTGTCCCTTGTTTAGGTTTTAATTCTATATTTTGTTGAGGAAAACAAGTTTCACCACCCACTTTAATTGTGTTTAAATAAACCATCCAAACAAGCATTCTTCTGCAATCAGATTCTGTTGCACCTTGTTCACAATGTTCAAGTTTATAATTTTGTCCTAATTCATATTTTTGATAATTACATGCAGATTGAATTCTCCATTCTGCCATACCACCATCTAAAAATGGATGTTGACGTTTGTATTCTATTACACAATCAAAAAGATTTTTTGACCATTCTTGTTTATAAACATCCATATGTTTTCCATTATAAAAGTCTTTAATATGATCTGTGGTTGCAGGATATAGTTTAGAATTGTTTATGTCATCGATTGCTTTTTTACAATCTTCTTCACCCACTGCATTTTCTTTTACATAAATATAATTATTCATTTATCTTCCTTTAAACCAGTGAGGTAAACCTAGGTGTGGTCTTGAATCATATTTTTGTTTAGTGCTTTCTATATTATTGTAATGTAAAAAAGTTTGAATACATGCCTCTCCCTCAAATTTATTTCTCCAATGAGAATATTTATCTCCCCTGTAGATTAATAAATCTCCAGCGCCTAAAAGAATTTCATGTGGTTTATTTTCACGTTCTAAATAAAATGGCCATATTTTATCACAACCTAAATTTAAAGTTGCAGATATTTCACAAGAAAATCTGTCTGTATGTTTTTCTAAAGTATCACCTTTTTTATAAACTCTCATATAAGAATATTGTTCTTGTAACTTTAAACCAGTGTTACTTTCTATTAGTGGTTTTAATTTTACAAGGATCATATCTGTAGATATGTCTCCATAGATAGAATAAGAATTTGGGGTTTGAGAATCATTTAAAGTACCTTCTGACTCATCATACCTGTTTACAAAATTATATTTTAATTTGGTTCTGTATACTTGTGCTTTATTTGAATAATACTCTGTTAAAAAACTTAACAGTTCTCTAGACAAAGTTTTTCTTATTACACAAAAACCTTTTTCTTTAAAAGTAGTCCCATCCTTCATATCTTTTTATAATCTCTCTTGGTAAATATTTTTCTATATCGTAATCTTCTTTTTTTATGTCTGATCTAATTTTGTGTAAATTAGGTGACTCAAAAACACTATCATCATATTCAACTCCATTATAATTAAACTGTTCAACATTTTGAAACACATGTTTAAATTCTGGTATATTAAAATAATTATAAATTTCTTTCATTTTTTCTTCCGTGTTGTTTATCAGATCATCGTATTTTATCAATAAATAATTTTGATTAGTTTTAATAATATTACTTGTTGATTGCCAATCAAAATAAAGTTTACCCACATCTGGATGCATAACATTGTATATAAAATTTTCTACATCTTTTGGTTTTTGAACTTTTACATAAGAAGCTAAAACTTCTACTAAAGGTCTTGCTAACAAAAGTAATTTTGGTTGATGATTTAATCTTTGTAGCATACTCAAATTATATGGAGTGCCCCATGCTCCTCGTTCAAATATAAACTTTGAGTCTATGTGTTCGTAATAGTTTTCAAGAAGTTTTATAGTTACATTATTTAAACCAGAAAACTCTGGAAGATTTTTTATCCAACTAGATTCATACATTTTAAATAAATCATACATTATCTCAACAACACAACTATTTGGAGTTACTGTTATATTTTTATTTTGATTTAATACAGAAGATAAAAGAGTGTTTCCTGATCTAGAATAACCTGAAAGAAAATAAAAATTTTTCACCTAAACTGATCCCCTAAACACCAAATAACTAAAGAGTATCTTGTTCCTTTTGTTACAGGTGTAACTCTATGATAAGTGTCACTAGGGAATACAACAATAGATCCTTTACCGTTTAATTCTTTTAAAGTATGTTTTATTTTACCTTGTTCTATATTTGAAAAATCAAATTCAAAGTCACCTCCCTCATATTCATTCGGGTGAGACAAAAGTAAAGACATAGATAGTTTTCTTATTTTTTTATCCATTGCTAAATTGTGAGGAGTATTAAAAGGTTTATCAAGAGAATCTACATGCCAATGATAATACTGTCCTATGTTGTATTTTGTAAATTGTGCAGATTCTTGATGATCCCAATCATAGTTCCAACCAGCATTTTTGTTAGCTGCATTTAATACAGCCTCTGTATGTTTGTATATCCAACTTTCATTTAACCAAGCTACATTAGAGTTTCTATAATTTAATAAATGTGCAAGATTAGATTCTTTATGTTCTTCAAGGCTTTTGTCAGAAGTAAGAGCTATTTCAATATTGTGGTTTAAACCACATTTAACTATTTGATCACAGACATGTTCTGGAATGACTTTATCTAAAACCCAAAATTTATGTTCGTGTATCATTTATATTTCCTATGAATACGTTTAAAGTTAATCTTTCTTTGTTTTTAAAAGGCAGTAGTGATGTATAACCATGAAGTTTATTTCCATCATAAGCTATCATAGAGTTAAAGGTGTTTCCAACAATAATTTGTTTTTTATTGTCGCTTTCAAATATTGTAGTTCCACCTTCTATGTCTCCCTCACTTAAATATATTACTGCAGCTATTTTTGTATCATCATCTAAATGAAATCTTGTTTTTCCTTGATCTCCGTATTTTAATCTACTAAAAACAACATGAGAATTACTGTAATGTAGTTTTTTATTTGGGTAATAATAATTTAAAATTTTTATAATTACACTATCAAATAAATCGTAATGTGTGTCGTGTAATGATTTTGTTCTAAGACCAGGCCAATTATCATTTTCTGATCCTTTATAATATTTTAATTTTTTAGATAAATTAATTATGTCATCTACATTATCAAAAAAATTATCAACAACTATCGTGTGTAACATTTTTATATTCTTTCTCCTGCAATTTTAAAACTTATTAACTAGTCCAGTTATCATCCTTAATTGCTGAGTACACTGCTTCTAAAGTCCATACCCCACTTGTAACAGAAGGACCTGCACCTGTTTCAATAACATGCACTCCACCGTCTCCTCCTGTGCTTCCTGGGTTAGAGTTATTGTAACATGACCCTCCTCCGCCACCGCTACCGTCAAGAGCTGCTGGTGGTGTAAAATAAGAATTAGGAGAACCTCCTCCTTTTTGATTTCCATTAACGCCAGCGCCACCGCCTCCGCCACCGCCAATATATCCACGATCTTGAACACCTGGAGCTTGAGGTTGAGATTTAGCTGGAAATGCTTCAAGTCCTATACCAGCAGTAGATTGAGAGCCTGCTGCTCCAGCTCCTCCTCCGCCACCGCCGATTCGATTGTCTTGAGTTTGAGGTGCGTTTCCAACTCCACCTGGGTTTCCTAAATTTTGATTTGCACCTGGATTAGATACACCTGGTTGGTTACCAGATCCTGCGGGATTATTTTGACCAGGGTTATGGTTTCCTCTTCCACCACCTCCCCCAGATCCTCCAGGTTTTCCATTATAAGTTGGACTTGGACCTACATAATTAGCTCCTCTTTGACCACAACCTCCACCACCTTGTGCAGTGTAAGTTGTACCACCAATTGGTGCAGATGTATTACTTCCAGTGCTTCCTGATCCATTAACCATAGCAGCAGATCCTCCGCCTCCTACAGTAACTGGAAAACTTGATCCTATTGGAGCACTATCTATAACAACAACTCCGCCTGCTCCAGCTCCTCCTCCTTGGTGAGCACCGCCACCGCCACCACCAATAATAATTACTTTTCCTGTTTGACCACTGTTTTTAGGGTCAGCTCCTGAAAAAGTTCCTGGTGATGTAAAAGATGTTACTTTATCATTAACGACAGGAGTATTATCTGGACCAACAACCCCACCATCATTATTTAAATTTTCTTGTCCTACTAAACTAAATCCTGATGTTAAAAATCCTGCCATAAATTACTCCTTAATACTCCATGTTGAAGAATCTGGATTCCATTGTTTAGTTATTAATACATCATCTACAACTCTTTGTCCAAGATAACCTGAAAAATCTTCGTCCCAATAAATGTTTAAATTATCTTCATAGAAACGATCTCTAGGTAAAGAATTTCCTTGATCATCCACAGATGGCCAAGCTATCGGTGGTTCCCATTTAAAACTAGAATTTAATGTCCAAGATGGAAAAGGTTTTATAGATATAAAAGCATTGTTAGATGAATCCCAAGTCCACCCAATACCTGCATAGTTCCATCTTGTTACTGCATCAGAGGCAGTTTTATAAGTTTGTTTCCAGGCTACTCCTGGGTAAACTCCATCAACTAATGATATATCTGGATCATTAGGAATATTATCTGAACACCATGTTTCACCTGCTGGATCATTTGGTGAAGATACAATATCTTCAGGAGCTGTCATAACTCTGATAACAATGTTATTTGAATCTAGTTCTGCAAAATATAAAGCCATGATATATTACTCTTACAACAAATCTTACAAGTTGTAAATATTACGCGTCGTTTAATATTTCGTAATTTACAGTGCACACTAGATCACCGTTAGCGCTTGCGCCACCTTCTAGGTTATCACCTTC
>Ga0098043_1000895_pt1 | contig 10704 bp, 7 predicted proteins | sample 9B_taG_FD_92581 | JGI IMG/M metagenome (GOLD analysis project Ga0098043, IMG submission 92581) | Marine viral communities from the Subarctic Pacific Ocean - 9B_ETSP_OMZ_AT15188_CsCl metaG | ecosystem: Environmental > Aquatic > Marine > Oceanic | place: Subarctic Pacific Ocean | collected 2015-01-10 | reverse complement strand
CTACTCATTTGTAACTCAAGTAATTTGGTATTATTATTACCAGATGAGCCAGTTCCTTCTGCTTGGAAAAATCTCATGTGATGATACCTAGGAGCATTTGAAGGATTTCTACGATAATTTTTACTTGTAGCTTTTTCTATTTTTCTTAAAGAGTCTGTAAATACTGTATTAAATTTATCTAAACCATCCTCTTCTATTCTTTTTTTAATATCTTCTTGTTCTTCTACTACTGCAGCCGAAGGTCCAGAAGAAATAGATTGCTCTACAATGTCAGAACTAACCTCTTTGTTTTCTATTAAATCAAGGTCACTAGATACATCTTTAGCATAATCAACTAAAAATTCTTGTCTTTCATCTACAGATAAACTTTCTAAATAAGATTCTAATTCTGAGTCAGATCTAATTTTTTTTCTACTTTCTTCGTATGCCATATATTATAATTTAACAGTCGCAACCACAACTATTATCACAAATCGATTTTGCTTTTTTATATTTTTCTGCTATATCTAAATAGTAACCACTATTAAATTGACCTTGAGTTGTATTAGTTAACTCTACAGTACTTAAAGCAGAATCTAAAAGTAAAAAAACTTTTTGTGCTCTAGCTAAAGCAGTAGAGCATCTAGGACAATCACAATGACAATCTATTATTTCATTTGTTAATTTTGTTAAACAACAATCAATATCACAATGTATTAATAAAGCTCGTCTTGCTACTTCACTGTTTGATTCTTCTAAAGACACCTCGTAAGGCCCGTTTTCAGATGGTAAATCTAAAGTTGATACTTGCACGTGCGCACGTAGAGGAGATCCTGAATAAGTTATATTTTGCGAATATACAGCATTGGTTTCTATATTTTTAAATTTTAAAACAGCTGAAGTTACTCCTGTATAGCTGTTAGTCATAACATCTACAAGAGTACAAGCGCCAATTGTATTTACTTGAAGTCCCATATTTTATTTTAAATTTTTATAAAAAAAGACTGACAGGGGGACTATGCCCCCTATTAGTCTTATATTAAATTAACTGTTTAGTCAGGTAATAAATACTCTACGTATATATCAACCTCACCAGCTGTTAAAGCTGCACTACCAGAAGTAGTAAATGTTACAGAACCTAATGCAGTTGTTAAAGCTGCAGAAGTTCTAGCTAAATGATAGTCAATTCCAGTGTAAGCTGCATTATTAAAAGCTGTTGCAGTTTTAATAGTTACACCACCAATTGCTAATGCAACCTCAGCTGATCCACCACTAGTCATGTTTGTTTTTACATCAGTCCATGCTCCGATAATCATTGCACCAACTGGTAATGTAAAATTATTTGCAGGAGTAATTGCTGTATCAGCAGCACCCCCATCGACATCGTAGTCATACTTTGCTCTGCCGATATATGTTCTTGTTATTGCCATTTTTTATTTTTTTATTAAATTAATACTCTTAGGTTAATTATAATATTACTGGTGCAAAATTAGCACTTGCTAAATAACTGTTAAGCTTGTTTTCAAAAGCTTGCGTTAAACTAGCTGTACCATTATCAAAAGCAATATTTAATTCAATGATGTTATCAACACCATTAATTTGTGAATGAGATGATCCATCTTTAGTAGCTGCGATGTGATACATGTCATAAGGACTAGCTGTAACTACTGTTGAAGTTGGAGTATTTGGAAGGTGCCCTCTCATGTAGAAACCATAATTTACACCAAATGCTTCGTCTTCCATATCTTTAACATAGAATCCATCACCATATCCTCTTAAACCTGCTGTTTGAACAGATAAAGTAGCTACAGTTCCGTTACTTCCATCTATTTCATCAGCCATAGTCATTTCAACTAAGTCTCCTTGAACAGATCCGTCAGCTTTAACCTCACCTTTTTTGTAACCTGTAAGATCAATACTAGTACCGTTATTAGTAACAGTTTTTACCCAATGAGGAACATCAGCATTTATAGCTGCTGCTAAAGCTGTACACTGAGTAGTAGGGTTAGCACTTGCTGCAACACTATACTCATAATTCTTTAACTCAAAAGGCTCATTACCGTTAGTTTTATTAATAATTTTAACTCTGTGTGTAGAAGCTGCAGTAGCGTTAGTAGCTAGTGCAATTCTAAATACTTGTGCTTGTTGTGCAACATGTCCTTTACCACTCCAGTTAATTACATCTTTACCATAAATCCAAGGACTTACAATATTAGTAGATCCATTCCCTTGTACAATTCTAAACTGTGCAGAGTCTGCAATAGTGTCTCCAGCTACCATACTTGTAGGTCCTGAAGCACTTAACTTTTGAACGTCAATTGCACCATTAGCTAATACTCCTGAAGAGTAGCTAACTGCAATCTCGTTTCCAATAAACAAATGTCTTGCCATTTTTCTATTTTTTTAAATTAATATTTATTCATTTTTACCAACCTCAAGTTGATGAGTTTGGTATCGAGGGTCACTAATTCCCTCTAATATGCTGCTAACTGTCATGTCCACAATCTCTTGATGAGTGTGCTCTGGAAGCTCACAACTAATTCCCAAAGGTAGTGAAATATTCCTTGGGTTTCTTATATATGTTATTTTTAACCGGTCTATTATAAATATATCATTCGTATAAATGTCTATATGTCTACCTCTAATAGTAGTAAGAGGCGATGTATATTTTGTTGTATTAAAAGGGTCATTTAATAATTTTGCAATATCATCTTGTTGCACAAATTTATTTAGTGCATATTCACGAGTTCCATTGTTTGCAATACGTTTAATTCCTAAAGCATCTTCTACATATTGTCCATATGCTAAAGTGTTTATAGAATCATTTAAACCTGTACTTGCATCAAAAACTCCTACTGCAGTTGTTATTAAATTAGTTCCAGATACAGTATTTGTAATAGAAGAATCAAAGTTAAAGAAAGTGTGAATTGTAGTATCTACAATTACAATAAAAGAATTAGGTATATTTATATTACCATACTCTTCCCAATAAAATTCAAAACCTGCTCCCCAGTTAAGACTGTCAGCAATATCTATTTGTAAATTTGCTGAATCTGCAGGGTAGTTATAAGTGTTCCAAGCAACATTTGACATAGCAACATCTCCTAAATTAGGTTGTAGTACGTCAGCCACTAATCTTAAATCAGATACAAAATCTGTACCATTATGCAAATTTGTAAAAGGAATTACAATATAAGATACTGGATCAAGATTTGAATAAGAATAACCTATTGGGTCACAATTATCAATAAATAACTCTGAACGTTGGTTTACTAAATACATATAATCTGTTGGTAATCTAAATTGATCTACAAAGATTTCATTATTGTATTGTTCTTTAAATGTTACAGGAGCAACAAACTCTTTAACTAAAGATCGTAAATCATCAATTCTTTTTTGGCTTTCTTCAAAACCTTGACCATATTTATTTGACCTACTTCCATATTTTGTATTAATAAATCTTAATTGTGATTTATTTAACTCTATATCTATTTCTTCAGGTAATAGCATATCAGCTTGGAGTGAATTTATCTTATCCACTCCTTGCTGTATTGCTATATGCATTTCTCCTACATTCATATTATGTTAATGCTAGTTCTTTAAGTTTAGCTCTTAATATTGTTAATTTTCCAGAATTCTTTTTGTCTTTAAGATGTACAACAGTATCTTCCATTGTATCTCCAAGTACTTCATCAATAAAAATAACTTGGTTTCCAATTCTTCTTAGAACTCCAGCTGAAACCATTTCTTCAACTTCTGCTTTTATTTCTAAGTTTTTATCTATTGCAATTCTTATAAACCTTTTAGGTTCTTTATTTTTAATTTCATAAAGAGCATTCTCAACTTGCTCATCAGTCATCCTATCTGGATTACTGTTAGACATTAGTCTTAAAATTCTCTTCATTGTAGATAAATTAGAAGAAACTTTAATAAATTCTTTATCAGCATCTTTTTTAAGTTTAATAGAGTTATTTTTAACTTTATCTTCTCTTGTAAGATCTTGGATATAGAATCTTTTATTAAATTCTTTATTCATCTCTTCTTTAGTCAAAGCTACGTGAGGGTGCTTAAGTGCAAAATGATATTTAATATAATCTATAACACTTATTGGTGTACCATCTTCGTTCGTACCAATTTCTAATTCTACTCCTGTAAACCCTACAGGAATTGAAAGTTCTGCCCAGAATTGTTTAGAATGTTTAGGCCAATCAACATGATCAGGATTAACATCTAATATTCCTTGCATAAACTTTTTTTCATCAGCAAAGCTAAATCCTTTTAATGGTTGTCTATTTACATAAACACTACTAAGTTTCATTGTAGCTTCTGCTCTTACTGCTTTAGGTAAGTGACCTTCTAGGTCCTTTCTCCTTAAATACACTTTTTTACTCATAATACAGTTCTTTTAAAGTTTTAGTTAGTGGGTGTAAAGAATAACTCCCCGGATATATAATTGTAATTAAAGAAGCGGGGGATTGCTCCCCCACAACCTTAATCAAAAACCAATATATAGACGCAAATTAATGCCAAATTAAGATGCTGTACAAGTTATATCTAACGAAGTATCAAAACGTCTAAGTGCGATACCTGCAGTTTTTAACATATGTACAGACGCCCCGTCAACATCAGATGCTCTAGCAGAAGTTGAATCAAATCCTCTAGGAACTACAGATCCAGCTACACACCATCTCATAGACTCACGACCTTTCTTAGAGATCATTTGTAAGTTGTTTTGACCATCATAATTTGATTGATCAACAAATACCATTCTATAAGACTCAAGAGAGTATCCTGTTACAGGGTGCTTCGAGCGAGCTTGAGCAACAGCACCATGATCAAATAATGGAAGTTTTACCACATTGATTGTGTGTCCGTCTACGTGCTCGTACGAAGTAAAGTAACCAGTTAAACCTAATGATCTACCAGAGCCTGTGATGAATCTATTTTCACCTCCTACTTTAAATGCATTACCTGCAGCTGAGAAGTGAGCTTTAAGAGCTTCATCGAATTCACGTGCTCCACCAGTACCAGTATAAAGAGTTACTTGTTTTTGAGCAGCATCAGTCATTTGATAAAATAAATCACCGATGATGTTTTTAAGTTTTGTTTCAGTCATAGTAGAGTAAGTGTCAGTATTAACAATTTGCTCTAATAGACCAGGACCTACAACTACAGGCTGACCATTTTCATCTTTCATGAAAGTAGCACCGTTTGAGTCATAAGTTCTTTGACCATACCAGTAGTACATTTCACACTCTTCTTTAAAGTCAAGCATGTGTAAGTACTCTTCGTAGTCCATCCAAAGTTTAGTAGTAGATCCACCTTTAGTTGGTAGAGAAAATTCTGCTACATAATCTTTAGCGTTTCCAGACATGTGGTAAGACTTTCTAACTGTAGTTAGTTTATTTCTTACTTTACCTGGAGTTTCCCAGTTTGAAGCGTTACCTCTAGAGAAGTCAACTCCTACTGGTGCATACATTTGAGCCCAAAGAGCTCCTGCTGTAATATCTGCTGCTGCAACAGTTGCTGTAGCTGCTGGATTTATTAATTGTAATGTATACTTGTATGAAGTTCCACCAGCCGCTTGCTGAGGTTCTTTCATTATACGTGCTTGAGTACCTGTTTGTGATACTAACACGTATGGAAATACAAAATGTTTGTCAGGAAATTCCAACTCGAAAGTTGCTCCTCCTAAACCAACATTCGCTGTTGATGCTGGTGTTACCGCTACTGGTCTCGTCCTCAACCTATGTGTTGCCACACGGTATTCATACTCCAAGCGATCAATAGATTTAACATTACCAACACCTTCTGTTAAGAAAGATAGAGGGAATCTTTTATCGTCTTTTCCTGCTAAATGAGTAATAATTGGAGACAGCTCAGTCGGTTTAGCCAACAATGCAGCTGATAAACTATTCATGTCTGTCATCTGCGAGTCATTGTAAAACGTTTTTTGAACGCTTATGTTTGTTCCGTTAATTGCCATATTCTAATTATTTTTAAAGTTATATACAAAATTCAAGTTTCCTTGAAGAATTGCCAGTTATTAAATATCCAGATCTAAATTATCAAAGTCAACATTTTTCTTTCTTCTTGTTGATCTTCGAGTTGATTTAACTCTGTCTTCATTTCTGCTAAGACGTTCTCTTAACGTTTTAGCATTTTGAGTTTTAGCTTTAGATGATATAATATCACTTAAATCAAACCCAGTGTACATTAGATAATCAATTGCTAGTTTAACTTCCATTTCAGCATTTGCATGATCTATGTCTCTTTGTGTGTAACCTTCTTTAGTTACTGGTGTTGATAGGTAATCAAAAAATTTGCTTTTATCTCTTTTTGGTACAGATATGCCAGCAAATTGATCTGCATCTTCAATAGTATCAGAAACGTTAGACCAAAACTTGTCTTGTTTTTCTTTTAACTGTGCAGTTTGTTTTTTTTGATTTTCTATTAATTGTTCTCTTTGTTTAGTTTGATGTTTAGCTAAAGCATTTCTTGCAGCTTCTGCTTTTTGATACAATTTACCTGTATCTTCAAAGTCATTTAACATCTCTTCTATAAACTCTTGATCATGACCTCTTAATTCTAAGTAATCTCCTAAAATTGCTTTTTGAGATCTGTGATCATCTTCTTCTATGTTAACTTGATCATAATCTAAATTAGGATCATACGCTTCCATAAATTTTTGTGATTCTCCTCCAGCTAAAACATAATCTAAATGTTTTTTAACTAAAGGGAATGCTTCAAGAACTTCATCAATTCTATCATCTGCCATTTTTGATGCTATATCTGAAGTCATATTTGCTAAACCTTCAGATGTATCATCATAGCTATCACCTTCTAAATCATATCCTAATTTATCTAGGATTTCGTTAACTACTGTAGATTCTTCAGAGTCTTCTTCATCACCATCTTCTTCAACCTCTTCTTCCTCTTCTTCCTCTACTTCGTCTTCTTCATACTCCTCCTCTTCTTCAGCATCTTCTTCAATGCCAATATCTTCAAGATTATTATCAGTAGGTTCTACTTTTTCATCTTGTTGAATAGGAGCAATATCTTTTTCTTCTTCTGTAGCAACAGTGCTTACACCATCACCAGCAATAACATCATCAAAAGAGATGTCATCTAATTGTATTTTTTCATTTGGGTCCATATATTTATTGTTTTATTTGATTACAAAATTACTAATTATATCTATATTTTTTATACTTTATTATTTTTTGGTTTTTCTATTATTATATAACACTTTACCAGCATCCATACTTACATTTTCTTTTAACCCCTCCTTTTTTAAGGTTAGTTATTTCTTTTATGTCTTTAAAAAGTAAACTTTTTTTAGGATTTAAAAATTGTAATTCATCAGAATCTGGGAATTTTTTAATTCCTGTATAGCCTAATTTATTTAATATATTAGCTTTTTCTTTTGTCCCTGAAAAAGAATTAGTTAGTCTAGAATCCATAAAATTTTTATATTCTTTAGGGTTAAGTATTTTTTGATCAGGAGCTAATTCATATGTCAAATCCCATTTTGTTTTACCTTTCATAAACGGATTAAGTCCTTTTTCACTCCCATAATAACCTTTAGCATCTTGCAATCTATATGCATAAAAGTTTTGTATTTCAGCTTTATTAGGAGATGTGCTCATACCTACATTAAAGTTAGACTTATGTGTATAAACATTTGGATTAAGATCTAAAGCTGTTTTTTCTGCTAATTCTTTACTAGTTATTTTAGTTAAACCAAGTGTTGGATCAGGTGTTGGTCCAAATTGGTAAATTTGATCTAATTTTCCTGTTGTAGGATCTAGAGGATTTCTAACAGCTCTATACACATTATTAGGAGGATTAACTAAATTTGTATTATATTTTGCAGGCGGTAATTTGTATTTCATCCAATCTTGAAAACCTTCTTTAGATATATTATGCTTACCTATTTTTGTAAGTTTTGGATCTTTAAGTATACTTTTAGATGTATTAAGAACTTTACTAGCTTTATTAATTTTACCAAGTGCCCCAACTCCAGTTAAAACAGTAGGATCTCCAAATATATTCATAGCAGTATTTAGTGAACCTCCTAAGTCCCATCCAGGTTTATCTTCAAATCCTATAACCTCTGATAATACTCTTTGTTTGTTTTCTTTAGATCCAAATGTAGGTAAGGCATCTGAATAATTATACTTTTCACCTTTTAGGTTAGCGATAGTTTCTGTCAATAAAGATTGTGGAGTCTGTAAAATTTCTCCAGCAGCTTTAGGGCCAGCTGTAAACATTCCTATTGCCATATCTTTTACAGACTCTGCATAGTTGCCTGCACCGTATTGAGCAGTGGCTCTAACTCCCCTTCCTAGTACACCTTCATCTCTAAAATATTTTTTTTGTTCTTTACTAAGTTGATTATAATACGGATATTCTTTTAATATATCTTCTCCTGTATATTTATCAGCTACAATTTTTATTTCTGGTAAAGTTATCTCTCCCATTATATCTGGATCGTTTACTGGACGTACAATATTAGGATATGCTACATTATATTCAGGAGTTCCAGGATATACTGTATCACCTGGCTTTACTTCAGGTTTATATACAGTAGTTTCTTTAGTTGAATCAGAACCACCATTTTCTTTTTTATTAAAACCTCCTTTTTCAAATAAATTTTTACTTATATTTTTTATTATATTGTGAGGTAAATAAGGTGATATAGTTGAAGACATTTTACTAAAATCTTCATAGCTATTTAAAATTTTAGTTCTAAGAAGATCTTTATTACCCTGTGGATCATACACTTCAAAATCTTTTCCATTAAATCCTCCTTTTATAGTGTATCCTTCTATTAATCTATTTACTAAAGCATTGTTATGAGATGGTATTGTAAATCCTTCTTTTTCATAAGTTTGATACTTATCCATCATGTCACTATATCCAGCTTTAAATTTATTAAATAAAGTATCTCCGTCTCCACCGTTTTGTTTTTTTATTCCACCCTTTTTATATCCTGATATGTTTTCTTTTTTACTGTTTTGATTTAATAATAAAGAACCTCCAATAGCTGCAGGAGTAATAGAATAAGGAGTTATTTCAAATAAACTTTTAAAAGAGTTTACATCTTTAAAAGTTGAATGATACCTTTTGTCATGTTTTTCTAATTTATTAAACAAGTCTGAAGCTGTTTTATTATCAAGTTTATTATACCCTTGCTCATATCCAAGATTATATTTAGTTCTAAACCCAATCATATCTGCAGTTCTTTCTTTTACATTTGATTTATAATCTAAGAAATGTTTGTATTTAGAGTCATTGACAGGCGCTTGTTGCATATCAAATAATGTTTTATGTTGATCTACACCTAAATTACTTTTTGATATAAATTCTTTATCAAATTTTCCTGTTTGTTGATTCCATTTTGTAGTAAAATAAGCTCCTTCATTATTTACATCGACAACAGTACCTGACCCAAATCGTATTCCAGGTTGTCTTGTATCATATATATTAACTGGATTATTTGAACTAATATCTAACTTTGGATTAAAGTTAGGATTTTTAGATGTTACAATATCATATTGATTAAAAACATTTTGGTTAGTAGTAGGTAAACCAATAGTATGATGTATTTCGTGTCCTGTTATTCCTGTTATATCTTTTGAATGGCCTTTTAATTTTAAAGCATTCACATTAAATGGATCAAATTTAAGTTTTCCTGCTTTATAGTGTTCTAAGTTTTGATAAAAATTAATTTGTGAGTTTCTTGGAATTGCTGCATTTGGTGGTAAATCTTGAGACATGCTGTAAATACCTTTGTCACTTTGACTTTTTGCAATGTGAGGATTTTTAAGATCTGTTACCACTGTATTACCAACTGAAGTAGGAGAACTAGTTACATTATGAAAATGAATTGTAGAAGATTGCCCCATCGTATTAGGAGTTTTACCTATTCCAGGAATCATGTATGGTTTATATGTTTGCAGCTTAACACCTGTATTCCAATTATTTTTCCATTGATCTCCCCACGGTCCCATTGCGTCTAACTTATCTACATTATTTTGATGGACAACATTTTTTTTGTAGTGATCAAGACCTATATCTATACCTTCTTGAAAAGCTGCTTTTTCTTTAACAGCATTAGCAGCACCTGAATGATCAAAATCAAATTTTGTAACTACATTATTTTTATTAAATATGCCAGTTTCTGATGCAAGTGAAGTGCTTGGATTTGTTTGAAAACTTTTAACATCAAATAAATTGTCTACCTTAGATGTTTTTGAAAATAAAGAGGACTTAGAAAGAAGACCTGCCCCTACTATATTTGCAGGATCTGTTGTTATATCTAAACCAATATTAGCAGCATTTTGCCAGAATCCTTCTGGTTTATCAAATCCTATAATATCAGAAACATATCTTTGTTTATTTTCTCCATACAATGATTGAAATGGAAGTGCGTTTGCATAATTATATTCTTCACCTCGTGAGTGTGCAATACTTTCTGAAAGTAAAGATGCTGGTGCTTGTAATATTTCTCCTGCAGTTTTAATAGGTTGTGTTACAAATCCTTTAGCAAAATCAGTTACTGTTTTTGCATAATTACCTTCACCATACATAGCGGTAGCTCTAACACCTCTCCCCAAAACAGTTTCATCTCTAAAGTATTTTCTTTGTTCTGCATTTAGTTGATTGTAGAAAGGATATTCTTCTAGTATATTTTGATTTAATTCTTTATCCCATGTAATG
>Ga0098043_1000893_pt1 | contig 10739 bp, 22 predicted proteins | sample 9B_taG_FD_92581 | JGI IMG/M metagenome (GOLD analysis project Ga0098043, IMG submission 92581) | Marine viral communities from the Subarctic Pacific Ocean - 9B_ETSP_OMZ_AT15188_CsCl metaG | ecosystem: Environmental > Aquatic > Marine > Oceanic | place: Subarctic Pacific Ocean | collected 2015-01-10 | reverse complement strand
GAACATTTGTCTGAGCAACTTGCTAAATTGCAAGAGCAAATAGATGAAGGTCGTGCGCCACACGATCAGCAACAAAAATTAACACTAGACTTTTACGAAAAACGACTGACAAATATTGAAGAGCAGATAGAAAAAATGAGGAACGGACAACGTGGTAACTGAAACAATTACACTGATACTCTATATGGGCGGTGATATTGCAGAGCATACCGCATTTGAAAAAATATCCAAATGCCTTAAAACCAAGCGCAAAATTGAGCGCAACCTGTACAAGAAATCAACAGCGGTTCGCTACGCTTGTGAAAACAAAACAGTTGTAATTGAAAAAAATGATGATGGCTCAAATTATATCGTGAGGATAGTAGAATGATACAGGCACTGATTGGTCCCATCTCCTCTCTAGCTGGTACTTGGCTAGAGGGTAAAGTTGAAAAGACTAAGGCTGAAGCCGGTGCAAAGGTTGCAAAAGCCAAGGCTGAAGCGGTCATCATGGAGAAGAAGGCCACAGGAGAGATTGACTGGGATCTCAAGATGGCGGATGCTTCGGCACATAGCTGGAAAGACGAGTGGCTTACAATTTTGTTCAGTATCCCGCTTATACTATCATTCTGTGGAGATTGGGGCAGAGAGATAGTTCAGAACGGTTTTGCGGCTCTTGAGGCCATGCCGCAGTATTATCAATACACGCTTGGAGTTATAGTAAGCGCAAGCTTTGGAACACGGGCGGCAACAAAGTTTTTTGGTAAGAAATAATGGACGCAATTACACTTGCGGAATATTTGTTAAAGAACATACGTCAAGACAAAGCTGATTATACACAGCGTCTTGCGGATGGTGCGATAGAGGATCACTCCGACTATCGGTTCATGGTGGGTCAAATACGCGGCTTGACTCAATGTGAGGAACATATAAAGACCGCGATGAAAGGCATAGAGCTAGAAGATGGCTAAAAAACTATTCGTACCAGACAGGTACGCGAATAAACAAAAATCAAAACCCCCAGTTTCAGAAGTACCAAAAGCAATATCAAAGGGTTTTGAGTCTCCAGAAGAAAACAAACAAAATACAGAAGACCCATCTAAGATGGAGGCTTCTGCTATTGATAGGTTGCCTAATCCTGTAGGTTATAGGCTGCTTGTTATTCCCTATTACATGAAACAGAAGACTGCTGGAGGTATTATTATTCCTGAAACTATCCGTGAGCGTGAAAATCATGCAACTGTTGCAGCTTATGTTGTAAAAATGGGGCCAGATGCTTACTGTGATGCCAATAAATTCCCAACAGGAGCTTGGTGTGATGAGAAATCATGGGTATTAATGGGCAGATATGCTGGAAATAGGTTTAAAGTGGACGGTTTAGAAGTTAGGCTTATAAATGACGATAATGTTATAGCCACGATACTTGACCCCGCTGATATTTCTTATGTATAGTCCAGAACAGGAGCATATGATGCAACAGGAAGAATTAGTGAAAAACGAAGCCGAACAAGAAACTGTTTCCTTTGAAATAGAAGATGATCAGCCTCAACAAGTTGAAGTTTCTGAAAAAGTTGAAGCTGCTCAAGAAGAGCCTGAAGAAAAAACCAGTACAATTGTACAGGAAGAAGATTCTTCAGAGCTTGAAAACTACAGTGAAAATGTTCAGAAAAGAATTAATCAGTTAACTGCAAAGCGTAAACAGGCTCTTGAAGAGGCAGAGGCTGCATACACTTACGCACAGCAAGTACAACAACAAAACGAAGAGATGAAACAGCGTATAGCCCAGTTGGATCAGGGTTATATTGCTGAATATGATGGTCGTGTCGAAAGTCAAACTGCTGCGGCAAAAAGAATGCTTCAGGAGGCTTATGATAATGGCGACATGGAAAAAATGGCACAAGCTCAAGAAGTTATTTCTGGCTTGGCTATTGAAAAAGAACGACTTCGTATTCAAAAAAATCGCCAACAAAGACAGGCACAGGCTCCTGCTCAACAACAGGCACCTCAACAAGTAGCTCAGTCACAACAACAGGAACTTGATCCAAAGCTTAAAAGCTGGATGAGTAAAAATTCGTGGTTTGGCACTGATATGTTTATGACTCGTGGAGCCACAGCGCTGCACGAACAATTAGTGGCTCAAGAGGGATTTGATCCTTCGTCTGACGAATATTACGCAGAGATTGACAGGCGTATGCGTCAAGAGATGCCTCACAAGTTTCAGGAGCAAAGGCAAAGCGCTCAAGCCGTTGCCCCTGCGTCTAATGGACGGTCATCAAGTAAAACTGGGCGGAAAAAGACGGTGGAGTTAACACCGGGTCAAGTAGCTTTTGCTACTAAAATGAAAATACCTCTTGAGAGGTATGCAAAAGAGGTTGCAAAACTAGAGAGGAAGGTCAAATGACTGATCGTGCAAGTAGGGATTCGCAAACCCGTGAAAAAACAGCGAGAGTTGCAGATTGGCGACCACCTTCAACTTTGGAGGCACCTGAAGCCCCGGTAGGCTACAAACACCGTTGGATCCGTGAGTCCGTAATGGGCTACGATGACAAGAATAACGTACATAAGAGGCGTAGAGAAGGATGGGAGCTTGTAAGAGCGGAAGAATACCCTGATTTTGATGCCCCTGTTTTGGATGAAGGAAAAAACGCTGGCGTGATTGGCGTAGGAGGTTTGGTTTTAGCCAGAATCCCTGAAGAGATCGTGGATCAAAGAACTGCTCACTATCAAAATGTGACGCAAAATCAAATGGAAGCTGTGGATCGTGATTGGATGCGTGAAAACAATCCAAACATGCCAAAGCAAAAACCTCAACGCTCCTCTTCCGTATCCTTTGGTGGACCAAAGGGAGGGGACAGTTAGTCAAGGAGACTAGATCATGGCGAATAATGATGCCGCATTTGGCATGCGCCCTGTCAAAAGAATAGGGGGAACTCCCTATACTGGTGGGCAAAGCCGTTATCGTATCGCCGCTAACTACGGAACAGCCATTTTCCAAGGAGACATGGTTGCTCAAGTTACTGGTGGTGGAATTGAAGTTCACGCTGATGGTGGCACTGTGCCAATCGTTGGTGTGTTCAATGGATGTATGTACACTGATCCAACAACAAAGGAGCAGAAGTTTTCAAATTTCTATCCTGCAAGCACTAATGCTTCTGACATTATTGCTTTTGTCATTGATGATCCTATGGTCATTTTTGAAATTCAGTGTAATGCTGCATTCCCTGTTGCCGACTTGTTTGGCAACTTTGACATTGTTTACACTTCCGCTGGAAGCACAACAACTGGCATCTCTGGTGCAGAGTTGAATGTGTCTGACGGTGCGACAACTGCAAACTTGTCACTCAAGGTGATAGACATCTCTGAAGATCCAGAGAATAGCGATGTGTCTTCTGATGCAACGAATGTCTATTGTGTCATTCAAAATCATGTCTTCGGCCAGAAGGCCGCTGGCTTGGCATAAGGAGGCTGAAAAATGGCTATTTCTCGCGCCCAACTAGCGAAAGAGCTAGAACCCGGCCTAAACGCTCTGTTCGGAATGGAATATGATCGTTATGATGCCGAGCATGCTGAAATCTATGACACCGAAGCTTCAGATCGTGCATTTGAAGAAGAAGTGATGATCACTGGTTTTGGTAACGCAAACACTAAAACAGAGGGATCTGGAGTCGTTTTTGATTCTGCCTCTGAAGCATACACAGCACGTTATACGCATGAGACAATTGCTCTCGCATTTGCGTTGACGGAAGAAGCGATGGAAGACAACCTTTATGATCGCCTTGGCGCTCGTTACACAAAGGCTCTTGCTCGTTCAATGGCTCATACAAAGCAAGTTAAAGCTGCCGCAGTTCTTAACAATGCTTTTGATAGCAGCTTTACAGGTGGTGACGGTAAGGAGCTTTGCGCTACTGACCATCCTCTGTCTGGTGGCGGAACTTTCCGTAATGAGCCTTCAACTGCTGCTGACCTCAACGAAACTTCGCTTGAGAATGCCTTAATTGACATCTCAACATTCGTTGATGAGCGGAACATGATTATTGCGCTTCGTGGCGTAAAATTGATTGTTCCACCACAGCTTCAGTTCATTGCTGATAGGCTTCTTGAGTCAACACTTCGTCCAGGCACAGCCGACAACGATGTGAACGCTCATAGAAACATGGGCATGCTCCCAGAGGGCTATGTCGTTAACCACTTCCTGACTGATACAGATGCTTTCTTTATCAAGACGGATACACCTAACGGCTTCAAGCACTTTGAGCGCACACCAATGTCAACTGGTATGGAAGCTGACTTCGATACTGGTAACATGCGTTTCAAGGCTCGTGAGCGTTACAGCTTTGGATTTAGTGATCCTCGCGCAGTGTTCGGTTCACCGGGCGCATAACGCACAATTGTACTTGTTTGGAGAGGGCGGCAGTTGCCGCCCTTTCTTTTTTCATGTATAGTTTTTTTATCCCTGACAGATTCAAGGTGGATCTGACACTAGCCACGACAGGAGATCAAAATGGCTACAACTACTTTTACTGGACCAGTCCGTTCCGAGGGCGGTTTCCAAGTAACCAATAAAAATGGCACCACTGGTGCAATCACTCAAACAGGCTATTCTGTAAATGCAACAGGTCAGCTTATTTCTTTAGGAACCCGCAAGATTCAAACATTCGCAGTTAGTTTAGCTGATACTAATGCAGCATCAGTAACTTACACAGATGATGATGTTCTTGTTGAATTGGGTGCGTTAAATACAGATCATCCAGATGCTCTAGTGACAGCTAGTAAGTTTTTCATTCACAAAGTCGTGCTTGGAATTACAACAGCCGCTGCTAGTGATGCTAATTCTATCGCAAACTTACAGTTAAGTGCTACTTCTGGCACAGCTACAAACGCAGCTATATCTTCTGGTACAGAAATTGTAGGTGCTGGCGTTGCTTCGTTTAACCCACGCATTTCAGCTACCGACTCTGTAACTGAGATTGACATTGATCTTGATGCTACTGCTGGCACTTTTCATGTGTTTGAGCCAAATATTAGTGCAGCGATTGCAAGTAATAATTTGTACATGTGTGCAGGAGATGCTTGTGACACGGCTTTGACAGCTTTCCGTGCCACTCTTGAAATAGAATATTCTGTTTACTAGAGGGAGATTAACATGGCGGATGCTGTAACATCACAGACGCTTGTTGATGGTGAAAAAACTGCTGTATTGAAGTTCACCAACATTTCTGATGGCTCTGGAGAAAGTGCTGTTAAAAAAGTAGATGTATCTGCTTTATCTAACAATGCCGTAGGCCAAGCTTGCGCTAGAGCGACTATAGAAAAGATTTGGTGGCAGTGTAATGGCATGAAGGTCAAAATTTTATTTGATGCTTCAACTGATGATTTTTGTATTGAGTTAGGTGAAAATCAAAGTGGTCATCACGATTACACCAGTTTTGGTGGTTTGACTAATCCAGCTAGTTCTGGTGTTACAGGTGACATCATGTTCACGACTGTAGGTCATTCTTCTGCTGATACATACACCATTATTATGCAAGTAAGAAAGAGCTATTAAAATGGCTCGTGCGAGGGATAAACAACCTCCTAAAACAAAAAAGTATTTCCGCTCCACTAAATCTGGAGCGGGAATGACCAAAGCTGGTGTTGCTCGATATAGACGAGAGAACCCAGGGAGCAAGTTAAAAACGGCTGTTACTGGAAAAGTTAAAAAAGGCAGTAAAGCTGCGAAAAGACGTAAGTCATTTTGCGCTAGATCCGCTGGTCAAATGAAGAAGTTTCCAAAAGCGGCAAAGAATCCAAATTCACGTTTGCGTCAGGCAAGGAGAAGGTGGAAATGTTAAGTGCTAACTTCATTGCAGGAACGATCTTTGTTGCTTTTATAGGTGCATGTGTGACTGGTCTTACATGGATTTCCTCAACTCTTATTACAGTTGATAAAAACGTAGCTGTTATGGCGGCAAAAATTGATGCTAATAATGAAAAGATAGATCAGCTTCATGACATGATCAGACCCATGTGGGAAGATTTTACAGGGAGAACATATGATGGCAATCTCGCGCAGTTCAATTCCCAAACAAATTTCAAACCCACCGTCAAAAAGGAGTTCTAAGGTGCCAAAAGACGCTTGTTATAGAAAGGTAAAAGCCCGATACAGGGTTTTTCCAAGCGCTTATGCTTCAGGCGCTATCGCAAAATGCAGAAAGGTTGGTGCCGCTAATTATGGCACTGGCGGCAAGAAGAAAAAAGCCAAGAAAAAAGCTCTTGGTGGTGCAGTTACAATGAATAATGGAGGGGCAGTTACAAGGGCAAAACGGCCTTCTAGCAATCCAAATGTTGCTAGAGGTTGCGGTGTTGTCATGAGTAACAAAAGAAAAGCAACTAAATACTCGTAGGAAAAAATGGAACCAATTTCGACTGCTCTAGCAGGATTCGCATTATTTAAAAGTGCAGTCGATGGCATTAAGAGTGTCATTGGAACGGCTAATGATGTATCTGAAATCGCTGGATATATTGATCACCTTTTTGAAGGCGAAAAGCAGGTTCAGCAAAAACGTAACAAAAAGTCTGGTGTAGGAGTAGGGGATCAGTTTGGAGTAGGCAATGTTGCCAGAGAGATTATAGATGCTAAATTAGCTCAAGAGCAAATGCAGGAAATAGCTACTATGGTGGACATGCGTTTTGGTCATGGAACCTGGAGAAGTATAGTGGATGAGAGAGCAAAACGTATTCAGGAGGCCAGAGAGCAAGCTGCTATAGCTAGAAGGGAGCAAATGAGAAAAGCGCGAGAGACAGAAGAAAATGTAAAAACTGCGCTTTTAATTGTAGGAGTAATTATAGTTTCAGCAGGTTTGTTTTTTTTAATGATGATTTCTATTGCAAAAGGGGCAAGGTAGTAGATGGCGGTGAGGAAAACCAAAAGTGGGTTGGCACTCAAGAGATGGTTTAAGGAAGACTGGAAGGACGTTTCCACGGGGAAACCGTGTGGGCGTCGCAAAGGTGAAAAACGGGGTACTCCATATTGCCGCCCCACCAAACGTGTCTCTTCTAAAACCCCAAAAACCACCAAAGAAATGACAGCCGCTGAAAAGCGCAGTAGGGTATCGCAAAAAAAGAGGCTTGGGCAACCAGCGGGTAAGCCAAGAAGGGTGAAGTCATTAAAGAGAAGAAAGAAATCCTAAAGTTAATTGAAGACTGGGTTATGAATGATTTAAGTGTGGTAGACCCTGATCTGGGTTTTGCTCCTTGTCCTTATGCAAAAAAAGCATTTAAGGAAGAAAAATTAAAAGTAGTTGAATGCGTTAGTAGGCAAGATTTATGGGAAACTATAGCGGCACAATGCAAGAATTTTAGTGATAAGCATTCAATTATAATATGTTTAGAAGAGGAGCCATCACAGACATATGAAGAAGTTGAAGCAGCTTGTATTGCGATGAATGAATGGTTTGCTTACAATAAAATGGATGTTTGGCTGCTTGCTTTTCAAACTAATTTTACGATGGTATTCATACAAAGATTGTCAGAATTAGATGATGCTAGTCAAAAGCTGGAAAAAGTGGGATACTATGAAAACTATGATCCTCAAGATTATGTGAATTTGATTTTAAACCGTAGATATAGGAGACATGAAAATGCCAGGTGCAAAAAAACAAGCTAGACGTATGCGTGGCGGTGGTGCAACAGCCCCCAAAAAAATGATGGGTGGAGGTGCTGCTAAAAAAGCTAGAAAAATGCGTGGTGGTGGAAAAGTTGCTCCTAAGAAGATGATGGGCGGCGGTGCAGCCAAACAAGTTTCTCCTCGCAAAGCTATGGCTATGGGCATGATGAATGGAGGCAAGGTAAAGCCTAAAGGAATGAAGGGCGGTGGTGCCGCTAAAAAAGCAGCTAAGAAGAAGAAGAAGTAATGGCTGTTTCTGGGTCAACTGATTTTGAGCTAGATGTAAGTGATTACATTGAGGAAGCTTTTGAGCGTTGTGGCTTAGAGGTCAAAACAGGTTATGACCTAAAAACTGCAAAGCGTTCTTTGAATTTGATGTTTGCTGATTGGGCTAATCGCGGTTTAAATCAATGGACTATAGCTCAAAGAACGCAAGCATTAACATCAGGAACATCAAGTTATAATCTTGATGCGGACGTTATAGATGTTTTGTCAATGGTGGTGAGGCGCAGTGGATCTGATCTATCCATGAGTCGAATAAGCAGAGACACTTACCTTTCTATTAATTCAAAAACCACTGAGGCTAGGCCATCTCAATTTTTTGTTGATAGGCAAATTACACCTGCAATAAAAATATGGCCTACTCCTGAAAACAGCACAGATGTACTGGTTTATGACTGTTTAACAAGGATTGATGATGCTGATACTTTTACCAATACGGTAGAAGTGCCTTTTCGTTTTTACCCGTGTTTAGCGGCTGGGTTGGCTTATTACCTTGCAATTAAGAAAGCCCCAGACAGAATACAGTTGTTAAAAACAATATATGATGAGGAGTTTGATAAGGCTCAAGCAGAAGATCGTGATAGAGCTTCGTTCAGTGTGAGTCCTAATCTGCAATTTTACAGGATAGCGTAATGAGTAAATTTGCTGTTGGAAAAGATGCTTATGGCATTTCTGATAGATCTGGTTTCAGGTATCGTTTGCGTGATATGCGTAAAGAATGGAACGGTTTACTTGTTGGAAAAGACGAATGGGAGGAGAAGCATCCACAAATACAGCCTGTCCGCCGTGCAATAGATGCTGAAGCGTTAAGGGATCCAAGACCAGACACAAATAATATAATTAGTGTTACGGTATCTTTTCCAATATTTAATTTAACAACATTGTTGTATCAATCAAGAGCGCCACAAGCGCAAGGCGTTGTAGGCACAGTTACAGTGAGCGTATCATGAGTTATACATACACAACATTAAAAACCGCTATTCAAGACTGGACAGAAAACACTGAATCTACGTTTAAAAACAATTTAAGTGTTTTTATTGATAATGCAGAAGAGAAAATTCTTAAAGAAGTTGATTTAGATTATTTTCGTAAAAATGTTACTGGAACAACTACCTCTGGCAATCAATTTCTAGCGGTGCCAACTGATTATTTAGCTTCTTTTAGTTTAAGCATGACTAATTCTGGCACTAAAGAATTTTTGTTACTAAAAGATGTTAATTTCATACAAGAGTTTAATCCTACAGGAGCAACTGGTTTTCCAAAATATTATGCTCTTTACGATTTCCAAAACTTTATTCTTGCACCAGTCCCTAATGCAGCTATTTCGTCTGAATTACATTATTTTTACAGACCAGACAGTTTAACAGTAAGCACATTTACACTTACTGTTAGTAGTGTTAGCGGAACATTTGTTGCTGGTGAAACAATTACTGGAGGCACCAGCGGCACAAGCACAACTGTAAACTCAGTGCCAAGTGGCACCACTATGATTATTGTTATACCAAGTAATGATTTAACAGTTGGTGAGACTGTTACAGGGGGGACAAGCGGAGCCACAGGAACTGTTGTTTCTACAAGCGCAGACACAACTACGACTTGGTTGAGCGAAAACGCTCCTAATACGTTGTTATATGGCTCTTTGATTGAAGCATATACCTTCATGAAAGGTGAGACTGATATGCTTCAACTTTACATCGCCAGATACACTGAATCCATTGGCAGATTGAAAAACTATGCTAGTGGTGTTGAAAATACAGACGCATATCGTGAAGGGTTAGTAAGGGCAAACAAAACATGAAAATAGCCATTGTTGGGCTTGGTGGCAGCTACGCTGATTACATATCTGCGCGTATTGCCTCTCAAGATTTTGATGAGGTGTGGGGTATAAATTGCATAGGTGCAATACTTCATGTTGATAGAACATTCATGATGGATCCTGTGTCTCGATTTATAGACACAGAAAACGCAGGATCTCAAACTGGTGTGGCGCGGGAGTTTCTTGCAAAGAATGCAGCACCAATTTACTCCTGTATTGAGCATAAAAATTATCCATCCATAGAGCTATATCCATTAGAAAAAGTGGTGAAAGATACAGGCATTTGTTATTTTAACAATACAGTTGCATACGCTATTGCTTACGCTGTATGGAAAAAAGTTAAAAAAATTTGTTTGTATGGAATAGATTTTACATACAAAAATGTGAATATGGCTGAGTCAGGCAGAGCCTGTGTTGAGTTTTGGTGTGCTACAGCTATAGCTAAAGGAATAAAAATAGAGGTGGCTCATCGCTCAGGTTTGCTGGATACAAATGTTCCAGATAACGAAAAACTGTATGGTTATCACAGATTAGACGATCCTTTGATTCAAACAGTTCAAGAGGGTAATCTTTTAATTACAAAACAATCACAATTTGATCCTCCAGAGCCAGTTGATGGCGCTTTGGGGGAATCTGAACCTATAATATTTGGAAGGCATGATCATGTTTGAAGTTAATGTTGGATCAGTGGGATCAGTTAATGTTGTTTCGTCTGATAACGGTGGCTTATCCAACGATCAAATAGCTGATATGGCAGCAAATAAAATAATGTATATTTCTGATGAGGCTCCTGAACCCATACGATTGCAAGCAGAGGCATTCAAAGATAGAGTAAGAAATTTAGTGCAATATTATGTAGAGTTGGCTAGAAGAGAAGAACGTGCTACTATCTGTGCGAAGGTCCGTGAGGCGGGTCAACATCAACTAGCTGACGCTATAGGGAGACTGTAATGGCAATAGCACAAGCAATGTGTACCGCATTCAAGCAAGAATTGATGTTGGGTACGCACAATTTCG
>Ga0098043_1000892_pt1 | contig 10743 bp, 16 predicted proteins | sample 9B_taG_FD_92581 | JGI IMG/M metagenome (GOLD analysis project Ga0098043, IMG submission 92581) | Marine viral communities from the Subarctic Pacific Ocean - 9B_ETSP_OMZ_AT15188_CsCl metaG | ecosystem: Environmental > Aquatic > Marine > Oceanic | place: Subarctic Pacific Ocean | collected 2015-01-10 | reverse complement strand
TAGCGATGGTCAATTTTGTTATTTAAAAGGAAAAGATGAAATGATTCCTATATATGTATACTTAGGAGTTGACTTAGCACATACAGCTACAAAAACATCAGATTATCAAGTTATTATGGTTATGGGTATAGATGCTAATAAAAATAGATACATTATTGATTATTTCCACGACAAGATACCAGCTTTTGATATGCCAGAGCAAATTATAAAAATAGCTAAAAAATATAAACCTATTAGAAGAGTTGCAGTAGAAACGGTAGGTGCTCAAGAAATGGTCCGTGATATGGTAGAAAGAATGGTAAAAAAAGAAAAGAAACTATTGCCTGGAATAAATTTAGGGGTAAGACCACCACACGGCATTAAAAAAGAAGATAGATTAGAAATGTCATTAGGAAGTATAGTTAATACTAAAAAACTTTATATTAAGAAAGAACATACAGAGTTACTAGATGAATTGTTTCAATTTCCTAAAGGAAGAAATGATGACTTGTTAGATGGTTTATACTATTCTGACTTTTTTGCAAAGCCACCTAGAAGTACTGTAATTAAAAAAGAAGAGTATGAAAGCGTAGATGATTTGATGCCTAGAATGAAAACTAAAATAAATTGGATGACAGGACTAAAAGTATGAGATTTCGTAGAAACCATAATAGTAAATTAGGTAGGGTTATGAAATCTAATTATACATTAGATAAATATATTGTCTACTTAAAAAGGGTGGAAGGCTACAAGAATAGAGTAGGGGATACGTTTTATCCATATGAATCACCAGAAGGTGGGTTAAAAACTATTGGATATGGGTATAAGATTAAAAGCCTTGAAGAACAGAATGTTTTAGATAAAACAGGTATGAACGAATACGAAGTTGAAGAAAAGCTTATTGAAGAAGCTGGAATATCTTTGTATAAAGCTGAAAGATATTGTAATAGAAAAAATTACGACTGGTCAAGAATTGACAAAAAATTAAAATATGCTTTAGCTGACATATGTTTTAATGTTGGAAGTTTAAGAACTTTTCCTACAACTACAAAATGTTTAGCTAATAATGATGTTATGGGAGCTATAGATGATGACCCAACAAGAAAAGGTTTTAAACATTACGAAAGAACCTTCAAAGATGCCGACGGCAATAGAAGAGGTCTTGCACGTAATAAAATATTTTATAAAGAATTTTTAGAGTCATATGTGGAGAAAAAATGATTAAATCAGAAAAACTATCAAAAGAAGTTAGAAAATTCAATTTAAAAGATAATGTTCAAAAAAAGATTAAAGATTTTATGAGTAGATTTACTATAGATGCTGAAAACAGAAGAAGAAAAGAATATAATGCAAGAGTTGATGCAGGAGAGGCTAAAGAAAGAGTAAAATATTTGCATACCTACAAAGGAACAAAATTTGACAAATAGTCATAAAGGAATAAAATGGTAAAAGAAGACCAAAAAGCAAGAGATAATAGAAGCATATTTAGAAAATATGCAGACGCAAGAAGAGATTGGGATGTAGAAGCTAGAGATGGCATTGATTTTACATTAGGAAATCATTTTACTACAGAAGAATCAGATGTTTTACAATCTATAGGTCAAGCAGACTTTACAGTTGATAGAATATATGCTGCTATTGATAAATTAAAATCTTTAATGACTTCTAAGCCAGTTAAGTTTAGTGTATTAGCTAGAGAAGATTCAGATGCTAAAATGGCTAATGTTTGGAAAACTTTGCTCGAATACATATATGACATATCAGATGGACAACATCATTTTAAACAAGCAGTTCACGATTATGCTACAACAGGTATGGGATATTTCTATGCATATATAGACCCAGAAAAAGATTTTGGAAGAGGAGAAGTTATGTTTACACATATTAATCCTTTTCGTGTTTATGTAGACCCTGCATCAAAAGATAGATATTTTAAAGATGCAGCAAATATAATTTTGTCAACCATTATTACAAGAGAACAGTTATTAGACTTGTATCCAGACATAGAGCAATTTTTAGATAAAATTGAAAAACATCAAAACTCTGATGTATATGACGACTATCCTGACTCTTTGAATAAAAACTCTCAAAAAGTATTTACACCTTCAGAGATAGATAATATGGACTATGATAGTGCTATAACTGATAGATTTAGAATACTTGAACGTTTTACAAAAGTAAAAGTTCCATTTTATAGAGTAGCCGATAACAAAGAAGAAACTGAAGTGATTATGAGTCAAGAACAATTTTTAGTTTTTTCAGAACAAAATGAAAGAGGTATAGCAGATGGAAGATATGAGTTTGTAGAAATATTACAAACTAGAATTAAAGTTACAGCATCTATTGGTCAAGTATTATTGTATGAAAATATTTTAGATACTGATACTTATCCAATAATTCCTATACCTAATATATGGACTAATACTCCTTATCCTAAATCAGATGTTAATAAAGTAAAAGATATGCAAAGATTGCTTAATAAGTTATTTTCTCTTGCATTGTCGCACGCACAAACATCAGCAGGATTAAAATTACTAGTACCACAAGGAAGTGTTGAAGATTTAAGGCAATTAGAAAAAGACTGGGCAAATCCTAATGCAGTTATAGAGTATGACCCTAGTTTTGGTGAACCTCATTATCCTTCACCTCAACCACTATCAGGTGAATTTTATGCATTGATAAACCAGTGTGAAAAATACATTGATTTAAATTTTGGTGTTCCTGAATTATTACAAGGTATGAAGTCAGGTGCAGCAGACTCTGTTAGAGGTACTATGCTTTTAGCACAAATGGGTGAAGGTAGAGGAGCAAGTAAATTAAGAGATATTGAAATGTCTTTACAGCAATTAGGTAAAGTAATTTATCAAATGTCTAAAGAACATTATACTTTCCAAAAAAGTTTTAGAATTGTTCAGCCTAATAATGATATTACTGAGTTTAGTGTAAATGCTAGACTTTATGATGATAAGACTAAAGAATTAATAAAAATTAAAAACGACATAACAGCAGGAGCATTTGATGTTAGAGTCGTTGCTGGTTCTACAATGCCTTCAAATAAATATGCAGAATATCAAATGTATATGGAGGCGTACCAATTAGGGTTGATTGATAGAACCGAAGCTTTAAAGAAAACTGATATATTTGATAAACAAGGCGTTCTTGAAAGAACTGGTGAAGTTCAAAGAATGCAAAGTATTATTGGTCAATTACAAGACCAAATAAAAGTTCTTAGTGGTGACTTACAAACTGCTCAAAGGGAATCGATTGCTGACAGAAAACGTGTGGTTGTTGAAAAATTCAAATCACAGGTGGGTAATGCTGTTACCAAAGCGAATGCCGATACAAGAGTCAATGCTGAGAAAGTAAAACAAAAACAAAAAGAACAGGTGCAGGCTGATATGAGCTCTTTAATGTCGGAAGATATTAGCGAGTTATAAGGCACATCTAGGAGGTTCAAATGAGTGATGAAACACTAGTACAAGAAGAAAATGTACAAACTTTAGAAGGTTCAGAAACTTCTGAAAATAATGTTATAAGTGAAGAAGAAGCAAGTCAACAGGATTTGAGTTCCGACGTAGCTGAAGATAATGAAGCACGTAAATTCCAGTCTATGTATGACAAAGCTCAATCTGAGGTAGAAAAACTTAAACCAGTAGCACAGCTATTTCAGGACAATCCTGAATTGGTCGATGTAGTTAGAAACCACTTATCAGGGGGTAAAGGACAACAAGAAGAACAAAAAGTAACGTTAACCCAAGAGGAATTTAATCCTTGGGATGCGTACACAAATCCAAATTCAAAGTCTTTTGAAATGAGACAGCAAGAAATTGATGATGCAGTAAATGCTAAAATGCAAGACTATATGTCAAGACTAGAAGCTCAAAGAGCTGTAGACAATTTGCAACATAAAGCACAAGCAGACTTCAAGTTGTCAAATGATGAAGCAAAAGAATTTGTACAATTTGTTACGCAACCTAGAGAACAACTTCCTCTAGATACTCTTTACAGCGTTTGGAACGCTAAAAAGAACGGAGTTATGACAAGTAATAATAATATTGAGTCTGTAAAAAAGACAAAATCAATTCCTAAGTCAGCAGGTCTAGTCCAAGGTGGAGAACCACCAAAGATTTCAGACAATGATGCAATGTGGGAAGGTATTATGAAAGCTGGTAACAGAGGTTCTATTGGCAAGAGTATCGCCAAAAAATAATCTTGGAGGATTAAAATGGCAATTAATAGTAATATGTTGAAAACAAGTTCGTTTTCACAAGCTACTACAGCTACTAATGCTGTAGGCACAGGTATTGCTCCAGACCAAAGACGATTATTCAACTTATCTGATAGGATTGCTGAATTAGCACCTGAAGAAAGTCCATTTTTCGTTTACTTGAGCAAGACTGCCAAACTTCCTACTGATGATTCTTTGTTCCGTTATCTTGAAGATAGAACAAAAATTAATTATACAAGTAGAGAGTTTTTCATTGACGGAGATGTCAATGGTGGTTCAGCAGTATCAGCTGGAGAAGACTACACATTTACTGTGGAGTCTGCAGAAGGTTCAACAACTTCAGCAGGTAGAGTAGAGCAATTAGTAAAAGGAATGGTAATCGCAATTAGAACAGTTGGTGGTGCAGTTGGAGCTGCTACTTACGGAAATGTTATCGTAAGAGTAGAAACTGGACTTACTCAAAATTCAGCAGATACATCCTTTACTGGAAAAGTTATCTCAGTATCAAGCACTTCAAATAGTGTAGATGTTGTTGCAGATACTTCCAGATGTCAGATTATCGGTTCAGCATACGCTGAGGGAACTGGTTCACCTGACGTATTTTCAGACACAATCGACGATGGATTTGGATATACTCAAATCTTTAAGACTGCTGCTGAAATTTCAAACACAGCACACGCAACACAGTTACGTGGATATGCAAATGAGTTTGATAGAGTCTTAGCTCAAAAACTAAGAGAACATAAAATCGATATTGAAAGAGCTATGCTTTTTAACCAAAAAGCAAGAATTGACGGCGTTCAATATTCAGAAGGTCTAATTGGACATATTATCAAAAATAGTTCAGTAGTTGCTGGTTCATCTGATTTATCTTATGAGTCAGGTAAAGCTTACTTTAGAACTGCTCAAGCTTCAGAACTTACTTATGATAGATTCCTAAAGGACTTTGAAGTTCTATTTGACCCAGCTCGTGGTGGTTCAAATGAACGTTTAGCATTATGTTCATTACCAGTAATTTCATTCTTTAACAAAATGGGTGCTGATGGTTTCTTAAACAAAACATTAGTAGACGGAACATCAACAGGTGTTAACGATGTTTCTCAGTACAGAGTTAATATGGATAAATTATCTGGCGAATTTGGTCATCAATTAATGGCTCTTAACACTATTCACGGTTCAGTGTATATGGTTAAAGAACCACTATTTAGAGGGCATTCATCTGGTATGATGCTTATGGCTGATATGAGCAAGCTATACTACAGACCTTTAGTAGGTAATGGTATTAACCGTGATACTCAAGTAATGACTAATGTACAAGGTGCAGATGAAGACTTAAGAAAAGATATGATTCTTACAGAAGCAGGTCTAGAAGTATGTCTTCCAGAGTCACACTACTTGATTAACTTAGAAGGAGTGTAAAATGGCTAAAACAAACGTATTAGAACAAAATAGTGCTTCTTATGGAGCACTACCTCAAGGTTACGTAAAAATGCCTGATGCTGACTTGACTTTATTAGCAAGTGACTCAGGTAAAGTAATTGCTATTGAGGATGTTTCAGCAGATAGAACAATCTCACTACCAGCAGAAGACCAAGGCTTAAACTTTAAGTTTTGGTATGTTGGTACTGCAGCTGACGGACACGATTTTATTATCGACTCAGGTGCAAATGCTAACTATTTCTTAGGTGGTGTTGTTCACATTGACGCTGATGCAAACCAAAGTGGTGACGAGGCAGTTCCTGTATTTGCAGACGGAAATAGTAACAACAAATTGCAAGTAAATTTACCTGCAGCTGGAACTATGATTGAAATTGTTTGTAATGGAACACAGTGGTATGTAAATGGCGTAGTTGTATCAGCAACTGCTCCAGCATTTGCAGACAACTAAAACAGTATAGGCTACTGGGGGGAGGCATAGCTTCCCCCAAACAGCTTAAAAGGAGTTATTATGTGGAATATATTTAAAGACGAAAATGAGTATAATGAAAAAGCAATTATAGGATTTATTTCCTTTGCTTTAATGTGTGTATTTGGAATTGTAGACTTGGTTATGGGTATCATAGGAATAGAGCTTGTAGTAAATGATTATATTTACAATTCATTTGTTTGGGTAACATTAGGAAGCTTTGGTATAGCTGGAGCAGAAAAAGTTTATAAGAAATAATAGGAGAAAAAAATGGCAAATTATAGTGGAGTAGAAGTTAAAGTTATAATAAATGATATAACAACTGCAGTTAGTTCTGTTGATGGTTCATTAGCTAAAGAAGTAAAAACTTTTATAGCAACTTTAACAGATAATACAATTATATCTATTAACACAGTTAAATATGATGCAAGTAGAGTAGCTTACATAGTTACTTATATGTAGTATGGCTAAATGTCAGCATTGTAATAAACCGAACCCAAAAGGTCATTTTAATTGCAGGTCTTGTGGCAAACGTGCTCATCCTTCAAAATGGAGCACACAATTTGTTGTTAGAGATACTCCTATGGCTACAGCTATAAGAAAAGACCAGATAGACTTTGGTACAAAAGATATGAATGTTCATATTAAAGAAACTCAAGAAAAAAATGCAAAAGCAAGAGAGAAGAAGATAAATTCGCTTATAAAATGGAAGTAAATTGTGAGAGGTTTATACAAAAAACAAACTAGAAAAAGTAATGGACCTAAAAAAACAAGACAGGGTCGTGGAAAAAGAACTAAATATGGCAATAAAATGAGTAAAAAGTATTACAAGAAAAAGAAAAGAGGTCAAGGATGAGAAGTCCTCAAGACATAGTATCTGAAAATAATGTAATGCAAAATGATGAGATGAAGAAAGAAATCAATAGAGAAAGCGTTCATTTAGCTTTAGCAGCAGCTGGACTTACTCCTGGAGTAGGTATTTTTGCAGATGCAGCAGATACAGCATTGTATTTAGCAGAAGGAGAATATGGAGATGCTTTATTTTCTTCTGTAGCTATGATACCATTTGTAGGTCAATATGCTGGTAGTTTAAGGTTGTTAGAAAATGCAAAAAAAACTGGAGAACCAACAGTAAAGTTTTTTAGAGGAGTTACAGACGTAAAATATGAAAAAACATTTGAAAAAGACGCAGCAAGAATGAAATCTTCAATAGGTTTAGATAAAAAAGTACCTGAGGGAAATATAGTTGGTGGTGGTGATTTAATTCAATCTCAATCAGGTGCTTATAAAGGAACTTTAGGTCGTTATGGTAGCACTACAGATTTATCTGAGCCTTCAGCTATGAGGCAAAGAGAATATTTTGGAGTGGATGATGCTACTAGAAACTTACCTTCTCAAGCATTATATACTTCTACTAATCCTGATATAGCAAAGCTATATGCAACTAAAGGATTTAGTGGAGCAAATATTCCTGCAGATTTTGCAAGCAGAAAGCCTTTGATTTTAGAATTTGAAGTACCTGTAAGCTGGTTACAAAAAAACTCTAATAAAATACTTTCTGCTGATAAAGATTTATATGATATGTATAAATTAGGTGGACCTGGTTCTAAGCTTCCTGGGCAGTTTCAAGATATGACTGTATTTGATTTAGGTTTACCAAAAGGATTTTTAAGTAAAGTTCATAGATATGATATGGATGAAATGAGAATGAGCAGAGGAACAAGTTTGTTTTCATTAAAAGCACAAAAAGGTACAATTTCTTCAGATAAACTTACAAGCACATTTGATGACATAAGAAAATCTCAACAAAAATCTTCAGAAGGATATAAAAAATTGTTTGAAGAAGTAAAAAAAATAAATGAGATAAAATAATGGCTAACTTTGCAACAAGAATAAAAGATTTAACTGGATTTGATGCAGATACTTCTGCAAAACAAACAAGTGTAGATGATTGGTTAACTGCAGGTGCTCGTACAGTGCTCAACATTTTACCAATAAACAAATTATTAAGAATTGCAAAAACAGATAATTTTACAAATGATATAGACGTAGAAGGTAGAAAAATTATTTCTGTATTAAGAAAAGATGCAGCTAATAATAATTTACATATGCCTTGTAGAGAGTTACCACCATCAATGATGGGTAAAGTAAATGATGCTAATTATATGGAAAAAGCAACTGCATCTGACCCAGCATACATTATATATACAAATGTATTAAATACTTTTCCTGTTAGTGCTAATTCTAGTGATAGCAGACTAGTTTCTATAGATACGTCTATTACAGTAGCATATAATTCTAGTTCTATATCAGACTTTCCAGATGAAGCAGAAGAAGCAGTAGTTTTATATGCATCTAGAAATGCACTAGAAAGACTTATGAACGACATACAAACAAATAGCGATATAGATAACGCACTTGCTAGCGTAAAAGAAGCTTTAGAGCAAGCAGAACTAGACTTAGATAAAATGAATGGTGCAGATGAATCAGTTTTTGGAGATGAAGATACATTTACAACTGCAAGTTCACAACTTACAAGAGTAAAAGCTGCTTTAGACCAAGCAAAAAATGTTATAAACAACAACCAACCTGATGCAAATACAGATGCATTTGGTGCTCAAGCAGCAGAAGACACAGAACTTGTTGCATCAGCTTTAGCTATAGTTCAAACAGAAATTCAAAGAGCTCAAACACATTTAGCAGAATGGACTTCTATTGGAGATATGAGAATTAAACAAGTAAATGCATCTCTTTCAGAATCTCAAGGTTTAATAGGAGAGATGACAGCAAGATTAGGTCAAGACCAAGCAAAATATCAGTGGTATACACAGCAGTATGCACAAATAGACGCAAGATATAAAGAACAAATACAAACACTTCAAGGGGTGTAAGATGGCAGTAAAAACATTTACAGGTAAAGAAATACATAGTAGAGTTCTACAAGCAGTTCCTGAATTATCAGAAAACTATGTATTAAATTTAATTAATCAAGCATTATTAGATATTGGACAACATAGTGCCAATCATTCTAATGCTAAAACAAATTTAAATCATAATCAGTTATGGTATGCACTGAATGACGCAGAAACAATAGGTATTAATAAAATATATAGATGTTCTATTCAAAATAAAGATGGTGAATATATAATGATACCTAGGTTGACACCTTCTGAAATTAAACAATTTTATAATGAAACTATTGCTGACAGTAAAACAAATACAACTTGGACGGAGTTATAATGGGAGCAATATCAAGTACATATACAGACCCTTCTGATACTTTTGTATGGTGGATAGAAGGAGATAGAATAGCTATCGCTACTACAGAAGGAGATGGAACAACAACTGAAACTTCTGAAGGAGATTTAAAAGCAGTTCAATTAGGTTCAAGTAATTTTATCACTGGTGGTATAATTATATCTTATAAAGGAGACCCTGATAGAATAGATGCTATTACTGACACTTTAGATTTGGATAATAGTTTACAACCTTTGTTAATAGATTATGTAAAGGGTCACGCATTATTAGATGCAGCAGCAAAAGATGCAAACCCTGCTACAGCACAAATTAAAATAGCTTTAGCACAAACATTTCTTAATAACTATAAAGAAGGTTTAAGAAAATTTGGTATGAAGAAAGTAGATAAAATAGGGGGAACTAGAGCAGTAGTTCCTGCAAACTTGGTATAATATGTTTAATGGACCAAATGGAGCAGGAAAAGGAGACAAGCCTAGACCTATGTCTATATCAAAAGCAGAGTATGATAAACGTTGGAAAAAAATATTTAACAAACACAGATTAGAAAAGGCAGGCATTAAAGATGGAAGTAGGAAAAGACACTAAATTTACCCTATCTATAGAGACAGGTGTTAGCATACTTGTGACTGTAGGTATGATTATAGGTATGTGGTATTCTTTGCAAGCAGAGATTGAATTAGCTAAAGAATTACCAGAGCCTGAAGTTTCACGTATGGAATATGATTTAAAAGACCAAATGATACGTGATTCTATATTAAATACAGAAGAAAAAGTAGATAAACTTGAAGAAAAGGTAGACTCTGTTAAAGACGATACAAGAATGATTCAAGAAACTCTACTTGATATGAATAAAAACTAATGAGGTTTACAGATGAACAACAAATTTATATCATACTTGGTATTAACTTTTTGCTCGCTATCATCTTGGTTGCACTCACAGTCAGTCAACTTAGATAGTTTTGCAGAAGTACAAGGACTGAACGTACAAAAATGTGCAGTAGTACAAGTTAATGCATCTTGGAATCACTCAAATAGAGTTAAAGTAGAAAAGCTGTCTAAACTTTGTTATGTAGGCGAAATAGATTTAAATAATAAAACTATCGGTGCAGTCATTCAAAAAGAATGGAATATCAAAGTAGTACCTACTATTATTATTTTGAAAGAGGGTAAAGAGGTAATGAGATATGAGCCTGGTATAAGTATGAGATTTGATGAACAAGAAGTGTTTGACAAAATAAAGAAAGTGATACAATAGTATGGCAAAAAAAAGAAAAAAAACTAAAAGAAAAAAAGGTAGTCCTACTCCAACAAATAAAGCTCTTTATTCAAGAGTAAAAGCTGCAGCTAAAAGAAAGTTTGATGTATATCCTTC
>Ga0098043_1000890_pt1 | contig 10756 bp, 15 predicted proteins | sample 9B_taG_FD_92581 | JGI IMG/M metagenome (GOLD analysis project Ga0098043, IMG submission 92581) | Marine viral communities from the Subarctic Pacific Ocean - 9B_ETSP_OMZ_AT15188_CsCl metaG | ecosystem: Environmental > Aquatic > Marine > Oceanic | place: Subarctic Pacific Ocean | collected 2015-01-10 | reverse complement strand
TCTAGGCGAAAAAAAATCAGAGGCTTTGTTATATGAAGCTGCAAAAGAGTGGGGTGTTGATCCGAAAGGTGAGATGTGGAAGTTACCTGCTCAATTTGTTGGGCCTTATGCAGAACAAGACGCAGAGCTCACATTGAAGTTATGGGGTCGCCTGGAGCCTGAAATATATAAACAAGATTTAGTTTCCATCTTCTCGTTAGAGACCAACATACTCCCGGCTCTGATTGAGATGAAGTGGAGAGGTGTCCGTGTTGACACTAATCGTGCTGCTCAAATTAAAGAGAAACTCTTGGAAGAAGAAAACCTTCTTCTCGCTCAAATCCAAAACATCTCAGGGGTTTCTGTTGATCTTTGGGCGGCACGCTCAGTTGCAAAAGCTTTTGATGCTATGGATATTTCTTACGATAAAACAACAAAGGCACAAGAACCAAAGTTCGATAAAAACTTTTTAGCAACACATCCGAGTCAATTAGCTAAGTTGGTAGTCCAGGCTCGTGAGATTAACAAAGCTCGAACTACTTTTATTGATACTATTATGAAGCATCAAAAGAATGGTCGTATTCACGCTGAGATTCATCAAATGAAATCTGATGTGGGTGGCACAGTAACAGGTCGCTTCTCGATGAGCAATCCAAACTTACAACAGATACCTGCCCGTAACGAAAAGATTGGGCCGATGATAAGAAGTTTATTTATACCTGAGGAGGGCACTCGTTGGGGTTGTTTTGATTACAATCAACAAGAACCACGGCTCGTGGCACACTACGCTGCTATAACCAGGAACGGTTTAGAAGGTGCTGACAAAGTTATTGACGGTTATAATAGTGACCTGGACTTTCATGGCACTGTAGCTGAGATGGCTAACATTGATCGTAAGATTGCAAAGACAATTAACCTGGGACTATTCTATGGAATGGGTAAAGGTAAATTAAAAAGTCAATTAGGATTAAACGATGAGCAAGCTGATGAGTTATTTAAAACTTATCACAGTAGAGTTCCTTTTGTAAAACAGCTCACGGACCAAGCATCAAAGTCTGCACAAGAAAATGGTTTTGTTAGAACTTTACTTGGACGTAAGTGCCGTTTTGATTTATGGGAGCCCGCAAGCTTCGGTATTCATAAACCACTGCCCAGGGACCAAGCGACCAGGGAACATGGAAAAAACATTAGACGAGCTTTCACATACAAAGCTTTGAATAGATTGATACAAGGCAGTGCTGCTGACATGACAAAGAAAGCAATTTTAGATTTATATAAAGAGGGAATAGTTCCTCACATCCAGGTTCATGATGAGTTGGACTGTTCTTTTGATTCTGAGATCCAGGCAAAGAAGATTGAAAAGCTCATGGTCGAATGTGTCGACTTAAAAGTGCCAGTTAAGGTAGATTGTGAAATTGGCGCAAATTGGGGCGAAATTAAGTAAAAAAAATCGGTTTTAAGAGCCATACAGGGGTGATGTAGCAAAGCCCCTGTATGATTGGATCCGGTGATTTTGGGAGGATTAGTTGTTTTACCTCCAACTTTCAGAACACAGATAAACATCTTCTATAATCTTACTCGAACCAAAGCTAATGACCTCAAACACTTGTCCGTCAGTCATGTTGCCCTGTGCCTTACAGCTCTGTTAAAACTGTTTTTCAGCCACAATATTGAACTGATCACATTCAATAACCGGATATACTTATATGGTGTGTTTGATTTTTTTTTCAACTAATAAATAATATTTTTTTAGGAGTTGACATAATTAGTTGAGATATTATATAATAACCATAGAAATACAGAAAGGAGGTTCAACATGGAATATTCAATACCAAGTTGGGTCGAACTTATACTTATAAATGACGAGGAAGGGAGTGACGATGATTAGTATTATCATTGGATGCATTATAGCGATCCTAATTGTACATCACTTAGGGTGGATATAATGACTGACACATCTAGATACAAATCAGTGGCTATCAAAAAAGATAGTTACAAAAAACTAAAAGGCATGGCAGATCAAGATTACAGATCAGTGGCCGGCTTTATAGAATACTTAATAGACAAAGAACTTGAGGAGAGAAGAAATGCCAAGTAAGAAAGAGCCAGAAAATATTACAGTCCCTGGCGTTGTATTACAGGATTGTATAATAACATTAAAAGGTGATTCACCTTTAATTTGTAACAAATGGTCTGAGAAGGCTAAACAAGAAATCAGAGACAAGCAGATGAAGATTGCAAAAGCTGCGGGTAGAGAAGCAAAGGATCCTGAAAAATGTTTTAGAGATTCTTTGTATGCAATGCCTAACGGTAAAGCGTATGGCTTTCCGGCAATTGCTTTTAAAGCTGCTGCAGTTAATGCATGTTCTCACATTGAAGGATTAACTAAGGTGGCCGCTCGTGGTTCCTTTCACATTCCATGTGACTTGATTGAGATCAAGGGTAAACCTGTAATGAGAGAAGACATGGTGCGTGTGGGCATGGGCGCTGCTGACCTTCGATATAGAGGTGAGTTTACTCAATGGGAGGCTGATGTTCCTGTGAGATACAATGCGAATGCCTGGTCAATCGAACAGTTGATCAACGTATTTAACGTTGCTGGTTTTGCTTCTGGAGTTGGTGAATGGAGACCACAAAAGAATGGTAACTTTGGAATGTTTAAGGTGACTAATGTAACTAAGATCGAAAGAAAGAAGGAGGTCAAAGTTGCGTAGAAAAACAATCCAGGAATATCAATTCCGAGAAGGCACACGTTATTCAGTGGACCCTCAAGTTGTTGGAGAACATCTTGAAGGGATCACGAACAAGCACGGGGGACTCAACCCACGCCTTGTTGTGCGGGAGGCAGAAAGAAAGAGTTCGCCTCTTCACGATTGCTTTACGTGGGACGATACTAAGGCTGCGGAAGAGTATCGATTGCAAGAGGCAAGGAAGTTAATTGGTTCTGTCATGGTCGTCACGCAGCGTGTAGACGAACCGATTCGTGCTTTTCATAGTGTTAAGGTAACTACGGGCTCTGAGTCTGACGACGACGCACCTCGTACTTATGTTTCACTGGATGTAGCGTTGAGCGATGAGGAGTATCGATTACAGCTTTTACAACAAGCTGCTCGAGAACTGAACTCATGGAGAAAAAAGTATGGTGAACTAAAAGAACTATATAAATTTTTCTCTGAAGCTCAACGCATCATTGAAAGATATTCTGCATAGTGTAGAATAATAGATAGCGTGTTAGAAATATCTAATAACAGTTTAATTATGAAAGGTACAACATGTTGTATGTTCAAATGCAAATTGCTACTAGATCTAGTGTCTCTTGCAAATTAACTAGCTTCTAACACGCCGTCAGAAAGGATAGAATGAACTACGTTTACACACACATAATCGAAATCTTAATTAAGAGAGATGGATGGTTACAGGTTCCTCTGTATGTTAGAGAAGATCAAAAGAATTATTCAAGATAACTTGGAGGATTGTTATTTTGATGTGGAATCTCTAGGTGGTTGTAAAAATATGATCACCTTAGAGGTTTCTCATCGGGAGTATCATCAAACAGATAATTCTACTGTTTATGATATAGAAAAATATATTATTGAAATAAGAAAGGAGTATTCCGATGGTAAGTAAAGTTGGTTGGGAGTTAGAAGAAAGAATGAATGAGTATCGAGAATTATATGGAAAAGTTGAAGACGCAGTCATTGCTTTGAAAAAAGCTGAGGATATGAAAGCTTTTCTTTATCTTGATGTAATACAACAACAGCATTTTAAAACCACAATAGATGACCTAGAAAGTTTTCTATCAGTCATAGAAGACGGATCGTCTATAGAATAGGCAGGCCAGGTATGTCCAGGTTTGGTATGATCCGGACGGTCTAGGCAAGGCAGGCTAGGTAAGTTCATATATGGTGGGGTAAGGCGCAGTGTGTTACGGCGTGGCAGGAGTGGTAAGTTAAGTTGACGAATGGTTACGAGCGGTCTGGCAGGCGAGTCAGCGTGGGGTATGTTGTGGTGAACTGTGGATTGGTGAGGCAGGAGTGGTGAGGTCGGGTACGTTCTGGTGGTAGCAAGGTGTCGTGAGGCAGGAGTGGTAAGTTTGAGCGAGGCATGGTCGTGTTTGGTGCGGCAGGCGAGGTGGGGTGAGTTCTGGTACGTTACGGTGGGAGTAAGTTATGTTTAGGCAGGCGGGGTGAGGTGCGTTCAGGCGAGCAGTGGATGTAGATGGCGAGGAGAGTTTTGGTTTGGCCGGAAAGGAGAAGAACATGTTCAAAATGCTCATGACCGGTAGTCAAGCAATGCAAATTGTTAAAGATTACGTAACGAAAGATATTGCTCACAGTAATGTGACTGAGGCAGTTCTTGCGTTAGAGAAGTATATAAAGAGTTTGGAAAAGAGTGTGAAGTAAGATAGTCTTGTACTCGGATTATCAATCCCACCCTAATCCAAAGGGTCGACACCTGGTCTGTAGCCTCGTAACACAGGTATGTGGTGTGACTGATGGAGAGACATCAATAGGAGCTAAGAAATGAAACATAAGAATAAAACGATTCAAGAGTTTTTGAATCTAAGCGAGAAAGGGGTTAAGGAAGTTGCTAAAGACGAAAAGGAAGCAATGAGACTAAGAAATGTCATAGAAATAGCATTAAGGCGTAACGCTCCAGATTGGTTGAAAGAGCTGATCGAGGAAGACGACGCACGGATCACGAAACATTAAAAAGTCAACAGCAAAGATTGTTTGCGGTTAGGATTGGTTTTTTATATTATGGACTTTCGTCACTAAAAAGGAGGTCCAAATGGAAAATTTAGAAGAGAAATATCAAGAAGCGTTACAAGCGATAGCTTACCTACACAATGAATTACTAGCAGTAAAGCACTGTCAGTGCGAGGATGAGGAAACAGCAGAAGAGGATGACGGGGCCTAATACAGGCCTTCGTGTCCTTGTTCAAAGTATTTATTTGCTTTGTGTCTTTCCCAGAACTCTTTTCCATTTGCCACGATAATGTTCCACTCCCGATGATTAAAACGTTCTGTTGAACCATCTTTGTATTCCACCTCGTAGATCATGTCATGACCTTCTGAGTCAGTCTGCTGTTCGAATACCCTCAGCTGTTTAATTATATCTTTTAGCTTCATGGTATCTTAAATACTTAACCTCTTTTACCATACCTTTGGGAATAATTGCAACCCTTCCTCCTTCTTGTCCACCGTCATCACACCAGTCCGCCATTAACGACATTTCTTCTTCATCGTCCTTGACGAGCCAGCCAACGGAAAAACATCCGGCTGCAGTCTTCTTAATGATATCTTTAAACTCGACCCAGCCAGAGAAAGGCTCAGTCGCATCTTTCCATCGGACTATCACAATTGGCGTAGTCTTCAGGTTAAACTTCATTGGTTTCTTCGTAAGATATTTTGCCCAGGCACTAATTTTGAACATTTTGTAAGTTCTGTTCCTTTGGATACACTAAACCATTGTTCATGTCCTGTGATATAATCTATTGAACTTGCGTCGATACATTTTGCTTTACCGAATGTATCTGTTACAGCTTGTTGCACAGATGCTAAGGACATATCATCGCCGACCATGGTCCCGCCTTCTTTAAGTTTGGGCCACCAGTTTAATATGTCTTCCATGACCGGCTCATATTCGTGAGCTCCGTCGATAATAATTCCTTGAAATTTTTTGTTATGAAATCTTTTTAATGTGTTAGCGTCATCGGATCTTGATTTGACTGGTGTAACAACGCCTTTGTCGATAAATTCTTTACAGTTGTCTTTAAACTTTTCATAAAAACCACCTGCAATGTCTAAGTTAGCATGTTCAGAGCTCCCTTCAAAAGTATCTAATGCATACACATGAACTTTCTTACCTGAGTTGATGATGTTTGTTGCTAGGTATGATGTAGACCGGCCCATGAAACTGCCAATTTCTATAATCTCATCGCCATCTTCACAATTATATAATAGTTGATCGTATGCTTCATGCATATTAAACCAACCTGGTATCTTGAAGTAAGTATGGTTCATTTTATTCTTTCCTTTATAAATTCTAATATTCGTCTGATACTAATGCCATAACCTATCAAGGTCAAAGAAACTTTTTCCTTTGTGTCCTGGTCTTTAACCGTAATTGTAATGTCTCTATATTTCATTTCTGGAGATTTGTGAGACAGGGACTGTAATATTGCGGAGACAATATGAATAAAAAATATAGGAGGAACTTGCCTCACAAATCATGTATATATTATATCCCAAAAAATGATAAATTTATACCATGAAATATTTTCTAATTGTTTGGTTATGTATAAATGATCCAAGTATGGAATTGAAAAATAGGTGCCAACAATTGACCATGGACCAGGAACCGTTTGAAACATTGCTTGATTGTCAATATAGAGCTCACTATCTTTGGAAAGATTTAGAACCAGCAGGCAATATTTATATGTCAAGTTTTTGCACTGGTCAGCTGTAACGTTGTGCATATAGTATTATAAATATAAATACAAAAATAAAAAAATAAATTAGCCGAAATGTTACGTAACACTATATATATATTACTATTATCATTATATATCAGGGGTTTGAAGGTGTTACGTGGGTGTAACGTATAGTCCTAACGTAACGTTACGTTGGGATTATTTGGGTATTGTAATCCATATAAATTGCCATAAAGTGTACCGCAATGACAGAATCCCACGTTACAGACGTTACAACGACGTTACAGGAGAGATTCGAACACTTTCCTGGTTTGACACCAAAACAAGCAAAATTCGCACAGCTTATAGTTTTGTATGAAGGAAGAAAAACAGCCACTAAAATAGCAGAAGAGTGTGGTTTCTCTTCTAAGACCGCAAGACAACAAGCAAGTAATATGCAAAACCCAAAGATGTTTCCAAAGGTTGTTGATGCAATAAATCATTATCGTGTTCAGTTTTATCGTAAGTATGAAACAAGTTATGATAAACACTTAAAGAGAATGTATGAATTATCTACAAAAGCCGAAGAGGCAGGTAATTGGAATGCAGCAGTGGCTGCCGAAAAAAACAGAGGTCAAGTGGCTGGGCTCTACATTGATAAGAAAGAAATTAAATATGGAACTATTGATAGTATGAGCATGGAGGAAGTAGATGCAAAAATTAAAGAACTCGAAGGTCGATTGTCAGGTGATTCTGCAAAGCCAGTGATAATTGATGGTAACGAACGACAAACATCTCAAGGGTAATTGGGCACATCAAAGAGCTATACTATGGTTATCCGAAAAAGGATATTACGTATTCAGTAATGTATTTGGGACAGGTCCTATTGATCTCATTGCTGTTGATGATTTTGGTCACGTGGAGTTATTTGATGTAAAGCTTGCCGGATTTAGAAATAATAAAGATACGCTTGGTTCAAAACAAATGATAAACAGAATTTTGACTACAGAGCAAAAAGAACTTGGAGTAAAACTACTATACGTTTTTGATAATGGAGACTGTCGTGTTCAAATAGATAGAGCTGCTTGGCTTAAAAAACAACACGAAGGTAGAGATAAAAAAGGTCGCTTTAAAGCTGATGGCAGTTAAACAAGAAGGTAGATTTGCTAATACTTTACGATCAAACTGTAAAAAAATACACTTCTTAAAAATAGACTCTTGGTCTACTCCAGGAATGCCTGATTTATATGGTCTATATCATCATGAAGAGAGTGGATTGCCTGGCACATTCTGGGCAGAATTGAAGTGTACAAAAATTAACAAGTTAGGACTGAGTCCACAGCAAATTGCTATAAATCTCAAGCTTTCAGAATACAACATTCCTAATTACGTACTTGCGAGAAGCCTCTCTCAGAGAGCCCTTAAGATTTTTCCAGGGTGCCTGGTTCAAGACGCAGCCACCGATGGCTTCAAATCCATGAGCCATGTTGCGTGTTTCGAAGACCCATTGCCTTGGCCCGAAATTCAAAAATCCCTGATGACGGACCCCACGAAAATTTTTCACTATAATATAAGCGAGCATCCCGGCCGCGCTCCTGATGGCAGATAAATCCCCACTAAATCCCTAGGGTTTCAACCCCAAGTTTCGTTGGTTCTATAATATAAAAAGTCCCCGCCCGCTCGCGCTCTTTCTGGGTTAGTCAAGTTCAAAAATCCCCTTGTTTTCTAATGTTTTTCTTTCCATCTGGGATCCTGCATCCCTGAGCTGCGGGCCAGGCATCAGGGTACGCTGGTGAAAATCCCCGAATCTCGACCCCAGTGCAACCTGACCCTATAATATAACCCTGAGCTGCGGGCCCGGGACGCTGACGCTGGTCGAAAAGCAGGAGAAAAAAAATTTAAAAAGGGCTTGACATCCCAACAAATAGCAACTATATATATTAATAGAAATACAGAAAGGAAGGCTTACATGTCTTTTGATTACGAATACAAGCTGGAACAGCTTGAAGAATATTGCCGCTGCAACATGCCAGCAGGCTTTACACGAAGCAACCTGACCAATCTTTTATTATCTTTGCTCAACGGTTCAGACCACATCGAGCATATTAGAGACTGGATGGATGAATACACAAAGGAGGAAAAAGCATCATGAGCAAGTTTTACGGAGTCATTGACGAATCCGCAAGGAGAACACAACCGACGGCCAGAGGCCACCACAGCATCGGGACGACTGCAGCCAGTTGGGACGGTTGCATTAAGGTGCGGCTGTGGGAGGATCACGTAACCGGTGAAATCTGTTACAGGATAGAACAGGCCCCCTGGCACGGGCACGGCATCAGGCAAGTCATTGCCGATGGCATCATGGGCCGTGAATGCTGATTCAAGCTTTTTTATTTACGTCTATTTTTTGGTTGCTTGGGGCTAGCAGGTCCCAGGCAATCACCGTCTTCATTTTGTTTTGTCTCTTCTGGATCGGTAACGAAGCTGCAGACGCTGTCCGAACCATCGAAATCCCAGACATCGGACCCCAGCCAAAAAAGATCTTTTAATATAATCGAGCATCCCGGCCGCCAGGCAGATCCTTTCTAAAATCCCTGAAGTTGGACCCCCTTTGTTTGTTCGCCTATAATATAAAAAGTTCCCGCCCGCTCGCGCCAGTTGGGTGAAAAAGCAAATTACCATGATTCGTGATTACAAAATCCTTTATAAATCCCTAAGTGCCGACCCCAACCTTTGATTCGCTTATAATATAAAAAAGTTCCCGCTCGCGCTTGTTCCTAAAAAATCCAATCAAAACTCCCTAAGGTCTGACCCCAAGAGGTCTTTCGCCTATAATATAAAAATTTTCTGGGCTGCGAACTTCAGCTCCCAGAAAATCGGAAAAAAAATTTTTGGGCTAACGCCAAGCCTTGTTTTTGGGTTGTTGATAAGTTTTAAAAAAAATTAAAAAAAATGTTTTTTTGGGTTGTTATTTGTTGGGATATGTGCATAATTTACTTAGCTATTAGAAAGCTAGAAAGGTTGCTAAAATGCAATATATAAATAAAGAAGATAGATATAAAATTGATGACTATGCAAGGTTATCAATTCTTAAATCTGTATTTGTCAAAGAATGGCAGAATAACTGTAGAAAAGAACTACAGTTTATGAGTGGGAAATATCAAGGTTTCCTATTAGGTGAGGATTTTCAATTCTCACATAAACAACGTAAAGGTGGTTTATCTCAATCTAAGATGACCACTTTTATTAAAGAGAAGTTCGGTTTTTCAGATGACCAAATGCAAGATATGTTTGGGTCTGAACAAGTGGTTGATGTCTTTTCACCTAAACCTTTAACTTCTACTATTTCATCTTATAAGAAATGTAAGGATAGTTTATTACATAGTAATGTAATGAATTTAATTCCTAACTATCATGAAAAGGTGGTGTTTTAATGCCTAACGATTTGTTAAGACTATTAAACCTACCTACTCAAAACACTAATACAGAAATGGATAATCAAAACCATGATAACACTAATATTAATTGGCAAGGTGATCTTTTGGGTTGGGTTTATTCTAATACTTTGGAAAGTGTTTTATTAACTTGGCTTACTAATAACTCTATGTCTAAGTCTGACTTAGCTAGGGTCTTAGTATCAGTGATTAGCAATAAACCAAACAATCAATCCACTGATGCCACTTCTCAAGTCTTAGAAAAACTAACTAGACTTATAAACCAGCAGTAAAAAACTGCTATACCTGTAAGCCCTGTCATCTCAGATGGCAGGGTTTTTTTACGTCTACTGTTCATGGATCATGTTCAGATCCCACAAAATCTAGTATACATATACCTTTCCCCCCACTACATCTAGTAGTCCCAAACGAAACCAAAAATCGAAGGTGTTTTATCCTGACCCCACACCCCCCTGAGTTGCGCGGCTTGCTTATAGAACAGACTGAAAGTCAAGTTTTGCACATACAGAACCTCCAACAAAAAGTTTTGAAAAAGGGGACCCAATTTGGTATACAAACTCAATGGCAATCAATATTGAAGGGCTGACCCCCTTTGAGCAAGAAGAAGCTTTAAAGAAACTCTTACTCAGAAAAAAAATTTTAGAATTACAAACCAAACAGAAAGATGACTTTTTGTTGTTTGTTAGAACTGTTTGGCCAGAGTTCATTGCTGGTAATCATCATAAAATTATTGCAAAAAAATTCGAAGCTATCGCTACCAAGAAAATTAAAAGACTAATTGTTAATATGCCTCCACGACACACGAAATCTGAATTTGCATCTTTTTTATTTCCTGCATGGATGATGGGCCGTGAACCACGGTTAAAGATTATTCAAACATCACACACGGCAGAATTAGCACAACGCT
>Ga0098043_1000889_pt1 | contig 10760 bp, 18 predicted proteins | sample 9B_taG_FD_92581 | JGI IMG/M metagenome (GOLD analysis project Ga0098043, IMG submission 92581) | Marine viral communities from the Subarctic Pacific Ocean - 9B_ETSP_OMZ_AT15188_CsCl metaG | ecosystem: Environmental > Aquatic > Marine > Oceanic | place: Subarctic Pacific Ocean | collected 2015-01-10 | reverse complement strand
ATTTAAGCCCTGCGCTTTTGACCACTCAGCCAACTCGCTTTGTTGAAGAGTTGTTTTTGAAAGGGTCATAATGGTCAAGAGCGACCACAGACCCGAACCCCTCGGACAGCCGCCGAGGTCGGAAGGGTATTTAGGTGCGACCCACCCGCCGACCCCCCCTTCAAGTTGGGGAGTTAAACAGGTTAGGTGTCAAAATAGGGGCTGGAGCCAAAGCCATAATGGATATGCTGTGAGGAAGAGTATGATAGCCAACCCTGTTAGCCTTCTTCTAACATTGTTGGGAGGGTTGCACTTTTTGTTTAAACAATAGTGGCTTGTTAAGATGTTTCCTTGATGAACATATGTTTCCAATAAATGGTTAGAACCTTCTTCAATGTCAATACCACAGGTTTGACAAATAGTGTTCTTTTGGGCTTTAATATAGACTTCTTCCACTAATCTCATATGGTGCCTCCTGTAGAGGGTGGGAGAAAACCTTTACGATGCAAATGCGGTGTACCAAACCTTCTTCACCGTTAGACGGCATTGCCGAAACAATGTGGAGTGTTTTAGGCTTTTTTAATTGACAAACTCCCATGGAGTAGAAACAAAGGGGAGCGAACTCCCCAATGTTTCGGCTATCCTAATCCGCAGATTAGGTGTTTTCTTCAAAGCGAACTAATTCACTCTTCGGAGTCACTTGTCAAGAGAGAGTTAATCTCTCCATCCCAAGTTCCAGCCTTGAATGCCTTTCCGAGGTTTCTGCGAACCTTGCCACTGACTGACTTAGCGTAAGCGTTGCTGTCTTCATAAAGTGCTCCGCCACGACCAGCAACAACAGTTGCGATAATCGCATCATGTTCGAAGAAAGCGACTGCGGCCTCATCGACCACGCCACAAACCTTGTCAATTGAAATTCTAACCGAGGTCGGGATAGATGGTTTCTTTCCCTTCTTGAATGGGCTACCGGCTCTTCCTTTGCACAGGACTCTCATCGCTGTTCGGCAAGCGTCTCGCTCATCGGGGTTTTCTGTTCCAATTTGGAGGTTGAGTCTTAGCACTTGGCTAAGGCCCTCTCCAAGGGTTTCGTCTGCTTCAATATATTCTGTGACCTCAATTACGAGGCTCTTCCATGCTTGTTCTTCCATGTTTATTACCTGCCCTTTTGGGCGAAATCGCACATTATTTGCCATATATAAGGCCGATTAAAACCATTTAATGAACAATTGCTCAATAAGTGATTCATCTCACCGATTTTATTCGTCTCTATATTCGTCTCAAAGTGAGAATAATAGTTATGTAGCATAAGTCTCCTGATTTGAAGGAGTTCTCGTAATTCTCATTTGTCTCATCTCGTCTCATCCCATCTCCATATATCTCTCTCATAGGGGGGTGCTCTCTCGGAGAGAGAGAGGAGGATGATGATGATGATGATGATGAGATATGAGATATATGAGATAGATAAGAGAATAATATATATTTGTGTAGCACAACTACCCCTCTTTTGCCAATAGTCTGTCTCGTCTCGTTTGTCGAAAAAAATGAGACGAATCAAACATTCTATATTATATTGTATATTGATAACAATACTCCATTAGAATAAGCAATACAAATAAGCCCAATTGAAATCAATACTAACAAAGGGCCTGTTATTTGTGTTGGAAATATAATACTTAATTAGAGACTGGGTTTATATGGTTCTTAATCAAAACCCTCTCTTTTAGTGCCATTTCTACGATACCATATGGTAATGCTTTGTAAAACCTCAACATATACTCATTAGGCTGATATGGACGCTTCGAGGGGGAAACACACCGAAGCACAACCCAAACAGGAAGTGACAACATGAAACAAGAAAATTGGAACCGCAACGCCAACAAGGTCCGAACATGGGCCGAGGCACAAGACGAAAAGAACCCACAGGTGAAGGCGATTATGATAACCGTCTCACTGGGCGACACCGCAACTGACGACGAAAGCCGCTCAACTTACTGGACCGCAGTTCGGTCAATCGGTAAGAGCATGCCGGATTTTCCGAAGTCGGAGAAAGGGCAAGGTTCGAACCTTACTCAACCACAACAGCAGATTCAAGAGACTGCCTTGGCAACTGTCGGGAATGCTTTTGCATCAATCCCTACTGAATGCCACGCAATGCTCCTTTCAGTCTTCCACCCACACGGAAAGACTGGCGGGCTTTACGCTGACTGGAACGCTTTGACCGACTCATTCATGGCTCGTGCCAAGAAGACCATGGCCGAGGCTCGCAAAGACAAGCGATGGGACGGACTCAAGATGAACAAGGCCGGTGGCCTTGCCATCAAGGGCGTTGTCCCCAAGCCGAAAACAACAACCGACAGCGAAGAGGTGCAGTCGGGCGAGTGATTCGGGCCGTTTCCCCCTTGTTGCCCCTTTGGGGCTTCATCGGGGTATGTCAAAGTAATACCATATGGTAATGAACTTTGATAAAAATTACCTTATGGGGCATGTTAACTGAATAGGGCATGAGTCAAATCACGAAAGAGTCCGTCAAGGCCTTTAAGCAAGGAAGCAATTACAGCAAACTAAACACCACAGTCATGATACTGGAAGACGGCACACGCCTCTTTATTCTACATGGCAACGAAATCGCCCGCTTTACTCCCAACAATGAATTAGGCATTACTAACGCTGGCTGGCCTACCTTGCTCACAAAGACCCGCTTGAACGCTATTATGGGATATAAGGCAATTACTCAAAGAAAGTTCAAGTGGTACATTGACGGGATGCTTTGGGGTGGCGAATGGATTCAAATTCACCCCAATGGATTCTCATTCAATGGGAGGGAAAATTGAGCAAAAAACGGGCCTTCGGGTCCATCTATACAAAGTACGACCATATGGTAATGTCTTTGGAATTACCCCATTAGGGCTTATCTTTCGATAATAGTTCAATAATGTCGTTCAGCCGTTCAAGAATTGCCAAAAGCAGAATATCATTTTGATTTCCCATATTTATTCCTCCGCATATCCGTCGAACCAGCCATCACCATGAGTATCTTCACGGCGACAGTGGGCTTGAGCCTCTTCAAGGGTCAATCCTTTCTTTATTGTTATTTGTTGGCCATTGAATTTAAATCTAATAATTTTATACATTGTATCACCTTATGGTTATGGAATCGGAGGGACACTAATGAGGGATATGCTCTCTTAAAGGCTTATGAAAAGGGAAGGGTCAGTTATGCCAAAACCATTATCCCTGCGGGAGATACTTCATGGTATGGGTGGCCAATGTTTTCTGCGTCATGTCTCATAGTGTCCGGTCTTTTCGTCAAGGGTAGGGACCGGTTGTATCCTTTGACTACGCCCCCATGTTTCGAATGGGGATATAACGGGGTATTCGCAAAGCAATACCATATGGTTGTAATATGCTTTGTTATATTACAATCATATAATAAAAATCTATACTAGGGTATGTCTTGGTATAGATTCAACTGTAAGGTATGCGACAATGAAGAAGAAATTGGAATGTATTTTCCCGACTATTATGATTATTTGCCAAACCAAACGCCAGATTGGACAATTGAGGTTGTTTGCGCCGAATGCCGTGAGGCCCCTTCGGGGGTTATTACAAAGCAAACCATATGGTTGGAATGACTTTGGCAAACGAAGTGTTTCCAACCCTAATACTGATTGGTACTTAGGGGGTGCTTCGGCGGGATACCAAAGCATCACCCTCAAAGGAGTGAATAACATGAAAATTGAAAACTGGACAATGAATACGAACAAGGTACAATTGTGGCTTGAATCGAAAGACAGAGGAGCAAGCGGTACTGCAATTGCAATGACCATTGAATTGGGAAACGCAAGCAAGACCGACGAAGAACGAACAACATACTGGACGGCCATCCGTTCTATTGGAAAGTCGCACGACGACTTCCCAGTAGCACCACGAGGCACACAATCCAGCATGCCAATGGAAGCACAACTGATTGCGGATTCTGTGGTGGAAGTGGTGAGGAATGCCTTTGCTACAATTTCCAACGCTGAAATGGTACTTCGGGTTATTTTCCCAAGTGGCCACACTGGCGGAGCCTACGCAGATATTGACGCTTTGGCAGACTACTACGCCAAGACCGCAATGAAGAACATGCGAGCCGCACTGAAAGACAACCGTTGGGACGGCACTGCTGATAAAGACAGTGGCCTCCCTAACATGACTGCACCGCCTCTTAACACAAAGAAGAAGGCAAAATCGACTACCACCTCGGAGGGTGAAGAAGAAGAGTGATGCTGGCATATCCCGCCGTTGCCCCTTACCGTAATGGTAGGGTTAGCAAAGCAAACCATATGGTTGGGATGCTTTGCATCCAAACCCTATACGCTCATTATAGTCCAAGTGGTATGCAATACCGCAGAACTATGAAGATAACTTACTTGGACTATACCCTTAATGAAGAAGCAATGAGCCAACTTGCTCATCATCTTCAACAGAATGGAATGACAATACATGACTGGCATGGGGCTATGCCCGAATACGGCGTAAAAACCACAACTCAAAGAACAACTCGCTTCTGTATCAAAAGAGGCAATAAGACCATTATTTCCTTCGATTATCGCCATCGAGCAAAAGAGGCTTTTGAACAACTGGTTAAGCACTACAAAGTTAGCCCACCTGTTGAAGAAGTGCTTACGACTGAAACCACTGATTGGGTTCGCCCCAAAGGTGAGATGTTGTCCTTCAATGACAACTTTGATGCTCGGTTCTTGAGAGATATTGAGTTTGACCAAAATGCAATATCTTCCGGACAGTTCGTTTTCTTCGCTGAAGACGCATATACCACCGACCAAACCCTGCGATTGAAAGTAAGGTTGGCCAATGAATGGAACTGCTTGGCATTGAAGTTTGTCATGGTTTGGGATAATGCCCCCGTATCAAGGTCCGATAAAATTCAAGAGGTCTTGGTTGATGTTCCTTTGGAAATTATGGGTCAAATTCAACGCCGTGTCGAATCTGCTCTTGAAGAGATTTGTGACAAAGACGAATTTGAAAGCCCTACCATTGACTGCAACTTTGAGGCACTTAATCACACAAAAAGCGAATGTGCTCCGGATATTATCAAGGCAGTTCGTGAAGCAAGAAACCGAGGTGAAGAAGAATGAGCGAAACACTACCAACCATGCAATTTTCAAGAATGGTTTCAACACCCCCAAATGCCAACCCTTTCCACTATGACTCATACAGCATGGGTACGGCTATTGGGCAGTTTATCACCATCATGCACGACAACTATGCAAAGGACCGCTTCTACATTCACGACAAGAGAACAGGAGAGCGAATCGTTGTTCATCTTACTGAACTTGGTCTATACCGTTGCAAGTCTAAAGAGACGCTAACTGTTGTTCCGCAAGTTGAAGGGAGGGCGACATATGACTAACTGGCGACCACGCACCAATTCATACTTGGTGCCGAAGCCTCGTTCTTACATTGCTCTCATAACCAAATCTTGTGAGGAACATGGCCACAAGTTTAGTTTGAGAAGTTGTGAAGTGTGCAACCCTTTTCAGTTGGTATTGGAAGGTGTTGAATAAACGACTTACCCCCGTAAATCCTTAATGGTTGGGGTATGCAAAGCATACCATATGGTTGTAGTCTTTGTTATTTAACAACCCTAAGTAGGCTCATAGGTCCTACGGGCATGACAGAAGATGAAATGATTGAAGAGGCAATGCAGCGAGCCCTACTATTCCCAATATCGAATGTCCTCATGTTCGATGTGGGCCTTTACCTTGAAATTATTAGAGGTGAACAATGATGGACTTCGGTACAACGAGAGCGTGGGAACGAGTCAATTTGGCTGATGGTGGATACCAATATGAAAAGGTGTGGGTTGGTGGACATAGCGTTAGTGATAATGCAATGATTTTATTCAAAGACGACGATGGTGACATTCTGCTTGAAATCGTGCTCACTAACACAAGACGCCCAAAATTCTTCACCTATGCCGTCTATCAAATACCGATTTTAACGAAATTGATTTTATGGGATTAAGCAGGGCCTTCGGGTCCGTTGACCAAAGTAGTACCATATGGTATCGCTTTGTACTAACACCCCATAAAGGGGGAGCCCCTACCATTGTTCATGGAAGAGGTCCCCATAATGATTAACGAAGAAAGTACCTCGTTCAGCAGTTGCTGTTTGCACATCTGCCGGACGGGAGAGAAAGAACAATATTACACCCTTTATCTTGAAGGTGTATCCGTCGGTAAGTACCACTACAACTACTTTTGTGACTACCAGCAAAACTTGTCTCACAACAAGACACATGCCTTAGCAAAGGCTCAAGCGAGAATGATGGAACTTTACGCATCAAACTACTGGAGAAGCGTCGAACTCGAATTCCATGAGTCCCCTCGCATTATCTATGACCGTATGGAAGCATTTGGTACAGAATTCAAAACCGCTAAGTCCGGTAAAGTGATGTGGGCCCTTGCTACTCAAGAGTTTTGGGCTCTTTGGAAATCAAGTAAGCAAGAAATCAAAGACGCTGGCTTTTGGGTCACAAAGTTCGATGGTGGCCAATGGCGTGTTTTCTGCAAGAAGGTGAAGATGGACTGGAGTTGAGTTGCTCATAAAAACCGTAAGGTTCCCCTTCGGGGGTTTGTTGCCAAAGGCACAACCATATGGCTTTGTGTTCCAAAATTTTTATTTTATTATGAACTCATTCACAACCTTTCAATGATAATAATGGCGTCATTTTAACCACTTTCTTAGCAATTAGTTGTTATTCTGGCCCCCGTACCGTGGCAATTAAATACTTCTTAACGATACGAGGGCTTGAGAGGGAGGCTTAATATTCGGAACTACAACTTAGTTTAATTATTAACTAATTAAAAAGAATAGTAGGTTTTCAATAGGTTCATAACATTTTTATCGTGGTAATACCTTTGTTATCAACTCATTTAAAACGCAAGTCCCGAAAAAATTCCGCCCCATTTTTTGAGAAACTTTTGGTGATACTATGACATGGAAAAATGTAATAAGAAAAAATGAACTAAATAGAGCAGTAAATGAATTTACTCCAAGAACAGCGAATAGAGATATGACCTTTCAAGGAACAGCGTATGCAGACGATAATGGTGACAGTATTACCTTTTATGGCCATTCAAGAACTAAGCAAGCAACAGTTCCTAAGCATGAACTAAATAGAGCAATAGATAGATATGATGCAGATACAGGTAGAGAAACCAAAAGACTGACTCAAATCACAATGTCTGCTGGCCCTGCTGGAGAGTTCACTGAATGGGCTATGAAAAACGGCTACAAGTGATTTGAAAAATCCGCCACAAATTTTAGGTGATTACTATGACATGGAAAGATGAAATAAGAAAAAAACCCGTAGTAAGATTGCCAAGAATTACCGCAGAAGAAACTCCGGAAGGTAGGGTTTTTACAAACCAGCCTAATCCAAAACAAATGAGAGAACTATTTGAATTGTTTAGAAATGATGATAGCGTAGACAAAGAAGAAACCACAAAAATGATTGAGTCAATGCAAGGAGGCCCAAATGATTTTTCCAATGTCATAGAAGTTTTAAAAAGATGGCCAAAATACTATAAACAGGCCGAGAATAAAATTATCAATGATTTAGAAGAGTTGATGGAAGATTTTGATAGCGACAACTATGAAGATGATGGGTATAGAAGAAGCACTTTTCAAGAAGAGCCCCAGTATTAAGGTGATTATTATGTCTTGGGAAAATATATTAAAGCAAGACAATACGAAAACTAATTTACTTAGAATAGTTGGTTCAGTAGAGGATGGAGTAGGAGAAGCATATGACCAGTTAATGGACTTACAACACTTTGACCAAACAGGTGAAAGAAAAGAATTAAACAAATTAATAGATAAAACATATACATTACTTGAAACTATGCGGGATAATATAGATGAAGTCCTAGACCTAATTCAAAATTACGAAGGCGAGCCTACCCCCGAAGAACCTAAAAAACCCAAATCCTCGCAATCCAAAGAAATAGATGACTTTTTGGAAGAAATTGAAGACTTCGCTACACAACAATTTGAACAAGCGTATTCTCCTGATGATGATGATTCTATAGAAACTGCACAAGAATATTATAAAATGTTGGAATATTTAGAAACTACCAATTATATTCAATGGGATTTGAGAGAAATTAAAAGAAAATTCCCAATAGCATTTATGATGGTAGAAGAAGCCTTTGGTTGGACAGGAAGATTAAGGTGATTATTATGACTTGGGAGGATGTTCTTAAAAGAGAGTTTAAGATATTTAGTGGCGACCCTCCTGTATTTATGGTATCTCTCATGACCAGTCAAAAGAACCGTGACAGAATTAAAGGAAAAGAAATAAAAATCTACGGTGATGATAATTATATTGATATGGTTGATTTCAATAAAATTAGCATTAATGATTTTTTAAGAAGTAGCCAAATGACAGGATTATTAGAAATGAATAATATAGTTGTTGTAGTAGATGCAAAAGGCGCTTTTTCGTGAGATGATTATTATGACTTGGAAAGATTCTGTTAAGAAAATAGAAAAAGCCCCGATAAACCCAAAGTACAGTCGGACACTTCTTAGCAAACTTGAGAATATTCATAATAAAGCAAAAAAACAATTATCTAAAGACAGCCAATTTTCAAAGCCAATGATGCGCCTTGGCAATATTCTTGTTGAGGCAGAATTGGCATTAAGTCGCAGTCCGGAAGAATTCGATAAAAAGGTCGATTTGTATTTTGACGAATTTAGCAAATTACAGCAAGAATACTCTCAATACAATAAGGCAATGCAAGAGAGGAGAAAAATTCGCTCAACCCCAATAGGGGAACTACATCGACAGAATTTTGAAAAGGTCTTAGTAGGCAATCAAAAGAAAATTGATGCCGATGGGGATGGTAAAATTTCTGCAAAGGATTTTAAGATTCTTAGAAACAAAAAGGAAGGAGTTAATAGTGAAAACATAGAGAGGATGGCAGGGGCCGTCACAACAACCTCCCCATCATCTGTAAAAGGAAAACTATTCAACATTTCATATTCGGGGCGTAAGAAAGATGGTAAAGAAGAAGAAGCAAAGCGTTGAAGGGAATACCTTTGACCAAGATTTTGATAATCTTAAATTCGTACAAGACTACTCTAAGTGGAAAGAAAATTGCCTTAGCATTAGCGGCACCGACATTGGCGTAGTCAACATTCCTACATTGTGGGACTTTCTAATTACCCACATTTTGGAAGATGAGAGCAATGTTCGTGATGCGTCCGTAAATAAGGGAAAGGGTGGCCAAGGTGCCATCGCCGCATTAGAGGCTATTGAAGACATTATCGAAGAAAGGGTTTTGACACAGGTTGATATTGCTGTAATTAGAAGTGCGGCTGGTGTTTTGAAGAATTTGAAAGAAAGCACCTTAGACCCGAAACTTATTGTTTTCACTGAAAAGATAAAAGATAAGAGTGGAAAGGTCACAGGCAAAAGAGCGTTGCAAGGCCACTACCGTACTCCGGAATATGTTAAAGGAAAAAAGGGCCTTCCGGCAGTTCCTTCGGATTGGTACACCGGCACTGGTAATCCTCCCCACTGGGCCATATTTGGGGGTAAGTCGCAATTTGCTAAACCTGCTGGTCTTTTAGAAATTATGGAAGGTATCTCCGATGCTTTGGGTAAGAAAGGAGCCGGAGTTTCAATTAGGGATTTACAAATTGAAAACATTAGAGGGGCCAACCAAGTGGATAACATGTCCGGTATTCGAGGTATTGAGAAGTATTTTGATAGCATGATTAAGAAGCCCGAATTTTGGAAGGGAGGAAGGCTTCTTGTGGATAAGGTGCAAAAGGACTTTTCTGCTCAAGAATTCAAAGCAACCCCAAGAGAGCAAAGCAAGGTTAGAACTTTGGCTGGATTGGGAACGGGCAAGAATGCTGTTGCTGGAACTGTTCGCAATTTCAAAGTGACAGATACTACGGCACTGCCAATTATAGATTTGGTGAATGCGGCACTTGTTAGGGCTGGAACCAATAAGGCCGGTGATGGATTTAGGGCTTGGCAGAATTCAAGAAGGGGCGGTTTTGATTATAGGAAGACTCGCAAAGAAGTCTTTGGTGAAGATACTAAGTCACCAAATGCAAAAGTAATTGCAAAGAGTTGGAGAGCCATTTTACAAGGTGATTAAATGTCTGTGACTCGTAAAAGGTGTGGTCTGTGCCAAGCAGATAATAGGGCAGAATTAGAAACTGCTTTAGAAAGCCGAACTATGAGTTGTGATGAAATGGATAGTTCTTATGGATGGCGTAGCGGTACTGCGGCACAGCATCAAAGGAACCACATGGGGGATTTTGAAATGAGTTCAAACCCTAAGTGTCATTTGTGTACGGACCCCATGAGAAAGCATTATGAGACTGCGATTCATAATAATGAGATAACCACAGAAGCAGTTGCAGAAGCATTAGATACGACCAAACAACAAATTCAAAGACATATGAAGCATCACCTTGCTCCTATTGTTCAAGAGAGTGCGGCGGTTATGATTGCTCAAAAAGAAATCAACGAAGTGGATATTCTTTCTAACAATGTGCAAAAACTAGACCGAAGATTAGACCAAGTTTTCAATGAGTTGGGTAATGACCTCGACCCAAAGATGATTGATGCTTTAACAAAGTTGGCAAGAGAGATTCGTGAGTCTTTGAAATACATGATGGAGTTCAAGGGCAAACTTGTTCACAAGCGACAAGATACAATTATTGTCGCACAAATGCAAGTTGTTCAGGAAGTT
>Ga0098043_1000888_pt1 | contig 10760 bp, 13 predicted proteins | sample 9B_taG_FD_92581 | JGI IMG/M metagenome (GOLD analysis project Ga0098043, IMG submission 92581) | Marine viral communities from the Subarctic Pacific Ocean - 9B_ETSP_OMZ_AT15188_CsCl metaG | ecosystem: Environmental > Aquatic > Marine > Oceanic | place: Subarctic Pacific Ocean | collected 2015-01-10 | reverse complement strand
TTTTATTGCTGAAGGGGACGCTGCAAATGTGTTAACAGAGTATTCTTATTGTATAAATAAGCATTCTGATAATATTGAAAGTAAAATTATTTGTACATTTGCACACCCATTTAACTATAAAATAAAACATGATATAGATCTAAACGAGTGTAATAGTGATAGGCTTGATAATGTTAAGCAAACAATCAACGACAGTGATATAATAATTTTTGCAGAAGAAGGATTTGTAAACAATAGATATAAAACTATCGATATATTTGATAAAGTTTTAGATATTAATTTATTAGAACTAGGTAAAAAAATTATTATTTGGCATCCTGGTACAAATTATAGAGAAAAATACTATCAATATAATAATCACCCTTTACGTAATAAAATATATAAGCATTTGTATGCGATAGATTTATATAGATTATCACCAAAAAAAGATAATGATACACCATTACTACCATATCAGTATTTTAATTTTAATTATAATGATTATATGCTAAAGTTCAAGCAGAAGTTAAATAATCCTCCATGGACTATTCTACATATTCCATCAAATGCATCTATCAAAGGTACTTCAATGTTACAAACTGCTATATCTAATTTAGATTTAGATCCAAAACAGTATAATTATAAAGTTTTACAAAATGTACCATACTCACAAGTAATTAGTGAAAAAGAAAAATCACTATTTTATTTAGATCAAGTTAATGATAAAGGAGGTTATGGATTAGCTTCTTTAGAAGCAATTTACTTATCTAACTTAACATTTAGTACAATAGATTTTATTTCCGATTCAATGCACAATATAACCGGAAAGTATGAATGTCCTGTTGTACCATTAACAAATAATATTGATAGTCTTACAAACACATTAACTGATTTTATAAAGAATACTACAAGTAGTGATTTGATAGCATATATGGAAGGGATTGGTAAATGGGTAGAGCAAAATAATAGCCCTGATGCTGTAATTAAACATTTTAAGAAAATTATAAATTAATGAAAATAGTTAAATATACATCTGAACATAAAAATATATGGGATAATTTTATTAATAATTATTCATTTAATGGTACTATATTTCATACTAGAGAATTTTTATCGTACCATCCTGATGGTAAATTTCAAGATGAATCTATATTAATATTTAATGACGATAAACTGCTAGCTGTATTTCCATGCTGCTTACTAGATAACAATAGATGTTTTAGTCATGGAGGTTCATCACATGGAGGTCCTGTTTTAATAAAAGGATTAAGATCATCAAAGATAGTTGAAATCGTTAAATTAATTTCTAGTTATTATAAAAAACAACAATATTCACTATCAATGAGAATTCCAGAACAAGTATTTTCTGATGAGCCTATAGATACTATTCTCTACGGATTTCAAAGTGAAGGATTTTATATATCAACAGAGTTGAGTGTTAGTGCACCTCTAGTAAATTTAGAATCTAGATTATCGAAAAATTGTATCAGAAATATTAAAAAATATAATAATTTTGAATTAAAATCAGATGATGAAAGTTACAAACTTTTTCATAATATGCTAAAAGAAAATCTAAAAAAACATAAAGCAACTCCTACACACACTATAGATGAGCTGATATATCTAAAAAATTTATTTGGTAAAGAAAGGTGTATGCTTATTTTAACTAAACAAGATGGTAAGATAATGAGTGGTGTCTGGAGTATTAGATGTAGAGATACATGGTATGCTTTTTATATTTGTAAAGATTATAACATTCAAGGTAATCACTCTACAGTATATAGCTTATATCAATCTATGATAGAATCAAGAAAAACAGGGGCTACTAATTATTGTTTTGGAATATGTACAGAAAATGGTGGCAGTTACCTTAATACAGGTTTAATTGATTTCAAAGAAACATTAGGTGCAATACCTGTTAATAGATACTTACTAACACACAAATGAAAAATATAGCTTTTATCATATCAGGTTCAGGTAGAACTTTTGAAAAATTGTTACAATTTAGTACTGATTATTCAATACCTAAAATTTTAATTTTTAGAGAAGAATCATCTGCTTATAAACGATTTGGTAAATATAATATACCTAGATATATAATTAAAAATAATTTTTTAGAAAATAGAGTTGAAGCATGTAATGAAATATTAGCTGTTTGTAATTTACATTCGATTGATTTTATTTTTGTAGGCTTCGATAGACTTTTAACTGGTAAACTAATATCAGAATATAACAATAAGATGGTAAATATACATCCATCTTTTCTACCTAAATATAAAGGTCTTAACGCTGTTTATGAACAATATTATAATGATGAGCAGTATTGGGGATGCACAGCTCATTTTATAAATAATGAAATAGATGCAGGGAAGATAATTTATCAAGATAAGGTACCAATAAATAGAGAGCTAAATTTTGAAGATTCGCAAAATGATTTATTTGAATTAATGTGCAGAGTTTCATGTTATGCTTTGAAAAAGTTGGTAGTTTGATAAAAAAATCTTATATTATAATATGAAGAAATATATACATAAAAGTTGCAATATATACGATAGTGCTAAAATAGGAGAAGGTACGAGAGTGGGAGCTTTTGTAGAGATTGGTCATAATGTTGTGATAGGTAAGAATTGTAGAATTGGGTGCGGTTCTTTTATACCTGAAAACGTTATTATTAAAGATAATGTTTTTATCGGACCTCATACTGTTTTTACAAATGATAAATTTCCACCATCACATGGAGCTTGGAGAGATCATGAACCAACAGTAGTAGAACAGGGAGCATCAATAGGAGCTAATTCTACTATACTTCCTAATATAAATCTAGGAACTAATTGTAAAGTTGGAGCAGGTTCTGTAGTAACTAAAAGCGTGCCAGCTGATGTACTAGTATATGGATCTCCAGCAAGGATTAAAAAGTAAGGAAAAATAATATGCCAATAGTTATAAGAAATATATTTGAAGATTATGTTAAAGAACGTTTTGATCTTAAAGATTGTATAGCAGTAAATAATGGAAGTAGTGCTATTATTGCTCCTCTATGGTCTATGGATCTTAACCCAGGAGATGAAGTTATAACTACACCATTTACTTTTATATCTACAGTTACTTCAATTATTATTGCAGGTGCTAAACCTGTGTTTGTAGATATAAATGAAGATGATTATTTAATAAATGTTAATCTTATTGAACAAGCTATTACTTCTAAAACTAAAGCTATAATGCCTGTACATTTATTTGGTACTGTTTGTGATATGGATAGAATAAATAAAATAGCTGATAAGCATAATTTAGTAGTTATTGAAGATACATCTCAATCGTTTGGTGCTAAATCTAAAGGTAGAATGGCAGGTATGATGTCAGATGTAGGAACATTTTCATTTCAAAAGACTAAAAATATAAATACTTTTGAAGGAGGCATGATTTGTATTCCTAAAGATTCTAGAATAGATTCAGATAAGGTTAGAGCTATATGTAATCAAGGTCAAACAAGTAAATATCATCATGAGTATATTGGCTTTAACTTTAGATTAGCTGAACCTCTATGCTTGTTAGCTTATAGTCAAATGAAGTTACATATGAAAGGTATTGAAGCTGAATTAGGGTTTAGAAATATAAAGAATGGTCATTATCCTTATGTTGTGTATGATCAGCCTGCTATTAAACGTTTAGGTATTACAGGTGACTGTCCTATTGCTGAAAAGACAGCTAAATTTATTAAGGAAAATTATTTTAAGGGATAAATATGAAATATAAAGTTGGTATTATAGGATGTGGTGGAATATTTCCTCGACATATTGAAGCTGTAGAATCAAATAAAAATTTTAAGCTAGTTTCATTATGTGATATACAAGCATCATTGGTTGATAGTCTTGCATCAAGATATTCAGTTAAGGGTTATTCTGATTATAAAGAAATGATACTAAATGAAGATATTAATTTTGTAGTTATTGCAACTCCAAACTCACTACATAAAGAGCAAGCTATTTTTGCACTTAAATGTGGATGCGATATATTAATTGAAAAGCCTGTTGCTTTTCGTTGCAGTGATGTTAGAGATATTTTATATTCAGCTAAAGAAAATAATCAAAATGCATATTGTGTATTACAAGTACGATTAAATCCAACAGTTGAGTTAGCTAAAGAAATATTAAGACAAAAATTGTTAGGTGATATAAGAGGATTTTCATTTACTCAAAGATGGCAAAGACCTTTAGAATATTTTTCAGGTTGGAGAGGAGAACCAAGTGTTGGTGGAGGAATTTTATATGAAACAGGGATTCATTATTTAGATATATTACAATTACTTATTGGATTGCCTGCAAAGATTATAGCTACCAACACATATACTACAAAACATAAAGAAGGTGTAATTGAAGATACAGTATATTCTTTAGTTGACTATGGCAACTTTGGAGGTACTATTGAATCAACTATTGCATCAGAACCTCATAATATTGAAAGTTCGATAACTCTTATGGGGTCTAATGGTTACTTAAAAATAGGCGGTAAAGCGCTAAACGTAATTGAATCAGCTAATTTTTTAAGCAATGGATCAACTGTAAAATATGAAAATTTGTTGAAGCATTATGAATATTCAAAAGATCCTAATTCATATGGCTCTTATCAAGGCTCATGTCCTAATCATCCTGATGTTTATAAAAATCTTAACAAGTTTAAGTTGGAAGAAACAGAAAATGTTCTTATATTAATAGAAGAAATATATAATAAGGCAGGGATACAATATGGAAAATAATAAATGCGTATTTACCTTTATCGTAGGAGATTATGATAACTTAAAGCAACCTAACATTATAACACCTGATTGGGATTATATCTGTGTTACTGATAATCCTAACTTAAAATCAGATATTTGGCAAATAATTCAAATATCTGCTAGTGATAAACTTATTGAACCTGCTAAACGCAGAGCAATGTCTTTAATGATTGGTTATAGAAATTATTTGCCTAAACATTATGATACTGTAGTTACTATTGGCGGGCAATGTGTTGTAAATATTGACTTAAACGAACTATTAGTTAAATATAAACATAATGATTCATTTGATGCTAGTATATGTGAGCATCCAAATAGGAGATGTGTATATGATGAAGGACCTTTTGTAGTTCAAGTACAGAGGGATACACCTGAAAGAATGAATAGACATATTCAGAGATTACGTGAAGAAGGATATCCTGAAAAAAACGGTTTATACACATCTGGAATGATGATTATAAATAATAATAGTAAAAATATTCATAAATATTTTGATACATGGCTAAAAAGCTATCAATCATTTTCATCAGTTCGTGATCAAATGACTATGAATTATGCTGAATGGAAGCTTAATAAAGATACAGGTATTAAATTAAATCTTAATATGCTACATTTTCAAAATATGTTCGAACGAGATAGAGATATATTTACGATGAACCATCAACAGTCTCATGCTCATGCAATGAAGAGTTCAGGTAAAATTAAAACTATATATAGAATAGCAGATGTCGGATATAAAAAAGTAAAGCCTAATTATATTAGTAACGAAAAATGTTTAAGTAATTTTGTATGGACTTTTCAAGATCATGAAACATTAGTTATGGCTGACAATGTTTCTGATAAAACTAGAGGAATGATACAGCAGCATGAAGTTCCTATCGAGCATGTAAGTGTTGGTCACGGTGCTGGAACTTTTAATTTAGCGTTAGATATAGCTTTAACATATAATGATGATGAGATTGTTTACTTTGTAGAAAATGATTATATACATAAGAAAGAATCCCCTAGTATTATTAAGGAAGGATTTAGTTTAGGTGCATCATTTGTATCTCTATATGATCATCCTGATAAGTATTTAGACCCATCTAGAGGTGGTAATCCATATTGTGAAGGTGGAGGAGAAGATACAAGAGTTTATCTTACTAAATCTTGTCATTGGAAGATTACTAATTCGACTACTATGACATTTGCAGCTAAAGTGAGTACATTAAAGAGAGTTGAACCTATTTTAAGAAAGTGGACTTGTGAAACTCATCCTAATGATTTTCAAATGTTTTTAGCATTAAGAGAGCAAGGTGAATTATTAATTACACCTATACCAGGATACGCAACACATGGAGAAACTGCTTGGCTATCTCCATTGACAGATTGGAGTAAGATATGAATATTTTAGTAACAGGAGGTGCTGGATTTATCGGTACTAATTTAATAAAAAGACTTCTTAAGGAAGGTCATAAAGTTACATCGTTAGATAATTATGATTCAGGATTAAAAGAGAATCATCAAGATGGTTGTGAGTATATTGAAGGATGTATACTAGAAATAAATAATAAATTAGTAAATAATTATGATATTATTTTTCATTTAGCTGGATTGAGTAGAATACAGCCTTCATTCGATCAACCATCACTTACTATAAATATTAATTCAGTTGGTACTGAAAGAGTATTAGCGTTTGCTATGCAATATGAAACTAAAGTTATTTATGCAGGCTCATCTTCTAAATGGCATAATCCTTTCCAATCACCATATGCAACAAGTAAGCATCTTGGAGAAGAGATGTGTAAGATGTATAAAAACACGTATGATATGGAAATTGAAATTTGTAGATTTTATAATGTTTATGGGCCTCATGAAATAGTAGATGGTGATTGGGCTGCAGTAATTGGTATTTGGAGAAGACAAGTACGTGACGGTGAACAAATTACTATTGTAGGTGATGGTGAGCAGAGAAGAGATTTTACTCATGTAGATGATATTGTTGATGGATTATATAAAGTATCAACTAAATGTATAGAACACGATGATGCTTGGGAATTAGGAACAGGTAATAATTATTCTATTAATGAAGTTTATCAAATGTTCAAAGAAAGATTTAATGTTGGTGCATGCTATATAGATGAACAACCCGGCAATTATAGAGTAACAAAAAGAGAAAATGATGACGCTAGAAAGTTGTTAGAATGGGAACCTAAAGATAGATTAAAGGAATATATAAGCTCGTTATGATAAGTGTAATTATACCAACATATAAAGCTCCAGAAGCTCTAGATATATGCTTAAAATCTGCATTAGATAATCAAGTCAATTCGAATCAGATTATTGTTGTAGTGGATGGATTTTATGATCTTAATAAACAAGTACTAGAGAAGTATGAAGATAAGATATCTGTATTAGATCTTGAAACAAATCATGGACTGTGTAAAGCAACTAATCTTGGAGTATATAATAGTTCATCAGATAAAATTCTAATTGTTAATGATGATAATGTATTTCCTCCTCACTGGGACGAAGAACTCTTAAAAGATTACAAACAAGGTAGAGTTATTACTCCCAATCAAATAGAACCTACTCCTAGCATATTTGATGAAATGGTAGTTAAGTCATTTGGTAATCCTAACAATTTTGATTTAGAAGGATTTTATAGCTTTTCAGAAGAAGTATATAATGATAAATTAACAAATAAAGGCTCAACATTACCTGTTTTCATGTCTAAACAAGATTATTTAACTGTAGGTGGATGGGATGAATCTTATCCAGGTGCATGGGTAGTTGATTGGGAATTTTTTCACAAGTGTGATCTAGCAGGATATGAATTATTAAGAACACATAAAGTACATTTTTATCATTTTGTTTCAGTCGGAACAGAAGTAACAACAAAAGAAAAAGGTACTAAAAGACAAAAAGAAGAAGCGTGTCATGAATATTTTAATTATAAGTGGGGATTTTTTCCTCGAAAAAATACAGTGGATTATAAATTATGGAAGTAAATAAAGAACAAAAATATAAAGTGGGTATTATAGGTAATGGGTTTGTAGGTGAATCAACAGCTTACGCATTTAGCCCTACAGCTGATATAAGAATTTATGATATTGATCCATTAAGACGTTCTCATACATTAGAACAAGTATGTGAATGTGATTATGTATTTATTGCTGTACCTACTCCTATGAAAAAGTGCGGTTCTCAAGACACCTCATTTATAGAAGAAGTATTTAATTCTGTAAGTCCAGGACCTATTTACATAGTTAAATCTACAGTTTTACCTGGTACTACTTTATCTCTTATAGAAAAGTTTAATAAATTAGATATAATATTCAGCCCTGAATTTTTAACTGAACGAACAGCTAAATTAGATATGTTAACTCAAGCTAGAGTTGTTCTAGGAGGTGATAAAAAATTATGCAATAAAGTAAAGAAATTATATGAACAACGTTTTATGAAACGTCATTTTATAATTACTGATACAACTACAGCTGAGTATATAAAATATATGAATAATACATTTTTTGCAACAAAAGTTTCTATTATGAATGAATTCAAGCGTTTAGGAGATGTTTTAGGTATAGATTGGGTTACAGCTATTGAAGGGTTTGCATCAGATGGTAGAGTTGGCGATAGCCATTTACACGTACCTGGTCCTGATGGTAGATTAGGCTATGGTGGTACTTGTTTTCCTAAAGATGTAAATGCTCTAATAAGCATGGGTAGAGAATTAAATACACCTATGAATACATTAGAAGCTGGATGGAAAACAAATTTAGAAGTAAGACCAGAAAAAGATTGGGAAAAGTTGAAAGGTAGAGCAGTAGCCGAACAGAATAATAAACAATTAGAACTATGGCCTGAAGGAAGTCCATTAAATTACCTAACTCCTTCGGATTATCAGATGGGAAATTAATTTTTGGAATATTTATTATTACATAAAGAGGAAACAGATAGTTATCTAACAATAGGAACTGATAATGGTTTTGGTGTATTCTGGGCTGATCAAGGTTTGAAAGCATTAATGAATATAGTAGAAAAAGATCCTGATAGATTAACTAATGTAATTATAAAAACTGATAAAAATGAAACTCTTACAGTTGGAGAGTTTTTAGAAAGAATTGAAAAATTAAAGGTTAGAGTGCAATGAAACGTGTTCAAAATTGGAGAGATTATCTTAATGATGATAGTCAATCATACAACGAAAAGATTAGAAAACGTAAAAATAATAATAACGAAGAATACGACGATGATAATAAGAAATCAAAACGTCGAGAAAAACGGAAATCATAAATGGGTAAAACAGCAAATTCGAAAAATGGTAAATATGTATGTAGTGTAGGGTATCTTCAAATTCGTCAAAAAATGTATTTTAAGAAACCTACAGAGGTGTTTGTTATACATAAGAAAAATGCTGTTGGAGGTCCTTATAAAAATATTAAAACTGCTATTAAAGAAGCAGAGAGGTGTGTAAATGAAGGAATCAAGTATAGTAAGTATAAATAAAAGTATACAAACTCCTAATGGTATGCTTTATGAAGGATCTAAAGTAAAGATTGAAGTTATCAGGGATAATGAAATACAAGTTTCTGATAATGCTGGTAGGTTATTCTGGGTAAAAACCAAAGATATTTCAGTGTAATAATATACAATTAGATATTTATATAAGACTAGATATATAATACGGAGAGTACAATGGCTTTAGATATCAAACAAATTATCAAGCAAGAAGCTGCTAAAATTATGTTAGAGCAACATTTATTAGAAGCAGAAACACCGGAACATTTTGGTGGAGGTGAGAATATTGAAATATATGGTTATCAAACAGAAAATTTCGATATATGTAAATCAGCAGTAATTTTATTTACAAAAATAAAAGAAGAAAATTTAGAAGGCATGGCAGTCGATCATGCTAAAAAATCAGCAGAACATTTAGATAAAGTATTCGGTATTGAGAAAGATGTTGTAGAAGAAGGCTCTGCAGCTCCTGAGCAAATCGAAGAAGCTATCGATAATAATATGTTATTTGGATATGAGTTAGGTAGTTTAGCTATGCATACTAAAAACGATTATACTCGTGATACAGGCTTTGCTAAAATGCATGTTATGGAAATAGCTAATAGATTCGACGGCTCTATGACTGAATCTATTAACGAAATATCTACCAAGGCTGGATTAGAAGATGTAATTAAAGGTAGAACATCTGCTATTGAAGGTATTAAAATGTCGAAAGATTTAGCTCAAGGAATGATGGATTTTATTAATAGATCACCGTATGGTAGAAAATATGGCAAGCAAATAATGAAAGGTAGAATAGCTTCATTAATTGGACCAGCAAATGCATTTGGTATTGAAAGATATTTATCTCCTAAAGCTAAAAAAGAATTCAAAGATGTATATAAAAAGCATGGACCTAAGAGAGAAGTAAAAGAAGCTGCTCCAGGATATATGCATGATTGTGCATCTAAAGTTATTCATAAAGAGCATGGTGCTGGAACTTGTATTCCTGAACAACATAATTTAGTTAAAGAAGGAAAAAAGTGGATTGTTACTAAATATGATGTTAAATTTGATAGTGGCAAGATAGTAAAAAATGTTCCAGTTAACGAATTAAAAATCGTTTCTGAATCTCATCACGGACACAAGAGAAGAAAGAAGAAGAAAACTGAATATGCTGCGATGAATAAGATGTCTGATTATAAAAAGAAACAACGTCCAGCTACTGAATTAGAAGAAGCTAAAATTAAGAAAGGTAGCATTGTAATAGCTAAATCAGGTGTACATAAAGGTGAGAAGCATGAAGTTATACATGATTTTGGTAATGGTAAATATAATATAAGACCAATGGGATTAAAAAATAAATATCGTATGGGTGCTGCAGGTGCATCTGAAAAAGATCTTAAATTAGTTAAAGAGACTAGTATTCAAGAAAAGATAGCTAATTTAAATCCTAATCAGAAAGTTAAACTGAAAGAAAAGTTAGTATTTTATAGAGATGAACAGAAAAGATTAAGAAGATTTG
>Ga0098043_1000887_pt1 | contig 10762 bp, 19 predicted proteins | sample 9B_taG_FD_92581 | JGI IMG/M metagenome (GOLD analysis project Ga0098043, IMG submission 92581) | Marine viral communities from the Subarctic Pacific Ocean - 9B_ETSP_OMZ_AT15188_CsCl metaG | ecosystem: Environmental > Aquatic > Marine > Oceanic | place: Subarctic Pacific Ocean | collected 2015-01-10 | reverse complement strand
CTGAGTAGTACGTTTTTACCTATTGCAACTGAAGCTGCAGTAAGTTTACACGTAGCTGACTCAGATGTAGACGTTTTTCTAAAGTGATATTGTAGTATAGTTAATGCATCATACACCAGCTGTTTCGGCTGTAACTCGTGCTCGAGTACTAGCTTCACTGCCCATCTTTGAGGCGTGCTGAGTATCTTCTGCTCCAGATAATCTATTATATTCTGCATTCATTCTCCTTGTTTTGCGAAAAGGATTCTGAGCTACATTAAGTAAGTCAGATCCCTTTCTTAGGCAACATTTTATTTCATGAGCTTCTACAATAGTAGCTTCTTTGTCGGTCATTTGACCACCTTTTATCTTAACAATATCTTGTATCTTGTAGTTATCAAGCTTATCTAATAACCACACATGATGGTCATAACTGCGGTTTGTAATCTGATAAGCTCGATGTAATGTACCTTTACCTACATAAATTACTTCATCAGTCTCTGGGTCTTGATGAAAGTAAACACAGTACATATCCTCAGGATACCTAATAACTTCGTTAGTATTTTCTCTTATTTCAATGTTTCGCATTCATGCACCTCCACACCGTTATCTAATAAAAACTTTAATGCTTCTAACTCAGGTACTCGTTTACCATTTTTATCAGACTCATATAGTTCAGCATATATCATTCGTTTTATACCTGCTTGCAATATAAGTTTAGTGCAGTCTTTACAAGGTGAATGTGTTAAGTATAGCGTAGCATCTTCAGAAGAAGAAGTCGAAGCTGCTAGTTTAGTTATAGCATTTGTTTCTGCGTGTACTAGTTCCCATTTAGTTTTACCATTAGTATCTCTTGTAGTGTTGTCCATACCATGAGGTGTACCATTCCAGCCATAGCTAAGGATCTTATTACCCCTAGCTATTACTGCACCTACTTTGAAATGTTCATCACGAGATCTAAGAGCTACTACTCTAGCAATGTTCATGTACATCGCATCGTCTTTAGATAATTTCAAAGCCATCTCCTTTCTCTAGTCTACCAGTAGTTTGATTGTATTTGCTGTTGCCAGCAGGTCCTGTTAAGCCGGTATATCTAGATTTAAGAACCGAAAACTGAATCTGATTACGATCAGACTCGTTTACAGCTACTAAGTTTCTTGAAAAAGCAATAATATCAAACGATATTTGTTTAATACTACCGCTGCCTTTGATGTCGTCAATAGAAGCCATGTTGCCTTCCTCGAATGCACCGCCACCTGACTTACGTAAGTGGCTTACAATACCTAGCCATACGTTATGCTTCTTTACTACTTTAAGTAAGTCACTCATAACTTTATCTACTGCTTCATTGCCTGATAGTCCTTCACTACCTTCTGATACTGCAATAGTAATATGGTCTAGAAATAAGTATTTACATCCCATAAGAGCCATGTACTCTATCTTATCTATCAAAGAGCTATCATCAACAGAGCCTTGATGATCTAGTAATATAAGTCGTTCATCACTAAATACAGTTTCAAAGCCAACACGCAGTTCTTCTGTAGTAATAGGTATATCACCACCAACACGTTTATTAAGAGGCATACCAATAAACTTTTCGGCTGTGTCACCTACACTTTCTTCTAAAGATATAAGACCAATACGATCTTCTTGAGTTGTACGAAGTAAATGCCATACAATCTCTTTGATAACGGTAGATTTACCTGAGCCTGTACCACTAGTAAACAAAGTAATCTCACCTTGCCTCATACCTTTAAGCTTTTCGTTAAGACCATTTAGGCAAGGAGGATAAGGTATTGACTCAGTGTTTTGCCTTTCTATAAACTTATCCCATATAGGTTCACCACTAAGTATGCCAGCTGGATTATACTTTTGTGCATTCCATATTACATTAGTAACTTCTTTTGCACCATGTTTCATGTATAAATCACTAGCATCTTTCTGGTCTGATGATACTACTTTTACTTTATCAAAGCCAATAATTTTACTGGCTTCAGTTATAGCTTTGATACCAGCTTTGTCATTGTCAAACCATAGTATAACAGATTCAAATCGTCTAATCCATTCACGTTGTTCTAACAATACTTGTAGCTGGTTAGCAGATGGTATAGATACAACAGGATATATTCTCTTGTTAAAATCTAAACAAGCTTGTGCTACTGTTAGTGCATCTATTTCACCTTCGGTAATGACTAGCATTCTGCCACCTGTAAATTTATCTTGACCAAAAAGCTTTTTAGCTTTGCCAATCATTCTAAACTCTTTAGGTAGTATACGTATCTTGTAGCAATCATCTCCATATGGATAGAAATGTGCTGGCTTATCATCGTATTGATGTGTCTTAACACCAAAGTATTTAGCTACATCTTCCGAAATATTTCTACTAGGCATACCAAAACAAGGATACTTATGAATATCGAGGACGTCCAGTTGTCCATTATTATTTGTATCGGCATTGGGTCCATTACTAGTTACTCCTTTTACTTTTGTAAATATTTTCGCATCTTCATTACGATACGTCCCACATGCGAAGCAATATGTGTGATTGTCGGTAGAGTCAAACATCACACCATCAGAGCTTCCACAATCTTCGCAAGGATAGCGCTTATTGTCTACATAGTTGTTCAATATTTATCTCCAGTTTCTCCTCGCCTCTTTTGACAAGGTGTTTATGTGCTTCTATTTCATAACAATATCTGTCGTTCCACTCAAATACTTTTTGCAACGCATCTAAAGACGGTTTAAGTACGTTATCTAGGTCTGACGCTCTGTTACTAAAGAAAGCGTTAAATATTATCTTAATGTCGGCAGCCCTTTCGAACTGCCAACTTTGATCTTCAGTAGCTTCTTTGAATCGTTCAAGAAACTCCTTGTATTCTTTGGTCGGATACGTCTGCGTGAAGTTCCTTCCGTCCTTCGTTCGTATCGCTCGTATCCCTTCCATTCGGTTTGCGCTCATTGGCTTTCCCGGTATAACGATCTTCATAATTCCACTCCTCAAGATCCCATGTACGTTTCATGTAAATTAAGTTACCAACCATATTAAGCTGCTTTTCCCAGCCTTTACCATATAGTCGTTGCCATACATCTACTACAGTATCCATACGATTATCATATGTAGTTCCAGCAAGAGCTTTCTGTGCTGTCTTGATACCATAACCCTTCTTTACTTTAGGTATATCATCGCCGTTGTCACCTATAAGTAGTTGTGTACAGAAGTTCATATCAGCTGTATCATCATCTACAAAGTAAATCTGTTTGGAGTTGTAGTTGTAATGGTTACCTGCAACTTGATTTATGTCTTTATCAATATGTGCAATTACAAAGTCTTGTTCTGCTTCTCTAGCTTCATGAGCCCATATGCAAACTACATCATCAGCTTCCATACCATCTGCTTGTACTGCAGACCAGTCTTTAACTAAGTAAGCATGAGCATCATTAAGACGCTCTTTTAGTTTCTCTTCTAGTTCGGTATTCTTACGAGAAGATTTGTAATCAGAGTAAACATCATATCTAAAGTTACCCTTACCTTTTATAGTAATGTAGACTTCATCAGCAAAACAATCTGCTATAGAGTCTTCAATTATTTTACGAGTAACAACTCGTGTTTCATGTTTACTGCTTTGAGTACAAGCAGCTTTAAACATAATACTATCGGCATCAATAAATAATTTCATGTAATGTCCTTATATTTATCACGTTTACGGTTATACTTTTTCTTATCAGGTATAACCTGTTTAGCTTTCCTTTCACGCAGCAATGCTCTTGCTACTGGGTTTATTAACGGAAGCTTTATCTTTACTGGAACCTTTGGAACTCTCATAATAAATCTCCGGTTTAGGCCAACAGTTATTTAAGTAAACTGTATTAGCTTCGTATACTGGTTCGCCCGTGTTTACATCTACAAATGTAGAAAAATAATATGGGTTGTACATTGCTTGTGAAGCATGAAGCATTCTATGATTAGTATGAATGCTATCAGAGCTAGGTAATAAGAACCCTCTTATAAAAGCGTGTACGTTCTTTTTCTTTTCTTTGAGAACCTTTGCTCGACCAGCAGGTTGTACTGCAAACTTACAGTTATATAAAGTTACTAGGTTACTATGAAACCATACTCTACCTGCTTGTCTTACTGAAAAGGTTTTCTTATGTAAGTTATAATATACTTCTACCCACGTCATTAGTGTACCTCCGCATATGAGTTGCCTATTACATAATCACCACCGTCCATGCATTCAACACCAAACCATTTAGGCGCTTCACGAAAAGATTCTTGTAGTATTTCACCTACACGTTTAGAATCTTTATCACTTGCAATCCATGCTTGCTCGTCATGATAGAATATAGCAGGATAAGCATCAAGCTTTTCCTCTCTAATTTTATTCATAGCATAACTCAAAGCTGCTTTACAAGTAATACCTTCGGTAGTTTGTAATAGATAATTAAGTACTTGGTAATCAGATCTAGCAAAGATCTTACGACCATCTAGTCCTGGTATACAACCATACTGGTTAAACACACCACGTAGTTTATTAACTAGCTGCTCAAACCCAGGTAAGTTATTCATAAACTTTTGTCTGGCTTCTTTACCTTTAGGTGCGCTGCTTACTCCCGTAAGAGTTTGGCCAAGCTTTGCATCACCTGCACCAAATAGAATAGCGTAGAGAAAAGACTTAGCCACGCTCCTACTACAACCAAGAACATCAGCATTGCGTGTATGTTGATCCCCATTGACCACCAAGTCTGTGTAGGATTTATCTCCCACGTAATGGCATAAACCACGGAGCTGATTCCCAGCGCTATCCGCACCAACAACCCTATAACCTGGCTCAGCAATAAATAGTTCCCTAAGCATTCTACCATACGCTGCATCCACTGCCGGTAAGTTAACGATAACTTCGTGACGGCATCTAAAGCTAGGAGTACCAATAGTAAACATCCTACCATGAAGACGATAGTTTCCTGTGTCATCTTTCTGAATCCTTTCTAACCATGATTCGATAGTAGCTTTACGGTTTTTAATAGTATAGTATCTATCAATCAGCTTACCTTGTCTACCTAGTTTTGCTAGTGATGTTGATGTAAGCTTAGGTCCTGTACGTATCCAGTCACCTCTGTGACCTCGCTTTACGTTCCAGTCATCTGGTTTCCAACCAATAGATAGTAACCACTCTTTAACTAATTCCATATTACTCAGTGTTACCTTTTCTATTTTGCTTCTTTGAAACTCCTGACCAGGTTTTATTGGAGGATTATCAGATAAAGCATCTTCACCTATTACATTGTTACCTAAATACTCAGACAGTATTCTAGCTGTAGTAGCTGTATACAATCCTTTCTTAGTATACTTAGCAGTCTTAGGCGCTTTATCTATAAATACTTTAGTTGTACCTAGCTTTGGCTCAATGATAGACTCAATCTTATTCATGTGTCTTGTCATAAGTCGTAAGTTTTCTTGAGCTTTACTCAAGTCAAACAGCCAGCCAGTCTTACGTACCACAGCTTCGAACTCAGCTACATCATGCTCGACTCTCAAGCCTTTCTTGATTAAGTCATTGATTTGTATAGCTTTTTCTAACTCAGCAAGTAATACTTCGTAAACTTTAGTGTTTAGTTTTACGTCTTGAATACAGTAATCTATCATTCGAGGATCGTATGTCTTAAATCCATCGGCTGCCCATTCACTGTTATCCATTTTATTAAAGCCAAGGTAACCACCCCAGCCTGCCAAACCATGCTTATGTTGTCGGTTAAACTGCAATGTTTGGCTCATGATCCATGTATCGATCAAGACGGTTTTAGAAGACGGTTTCCATCCATAAAGTTTATCCAATGCCATCAAATCAAAACCTATAATGTTATGACCAATCAGTGCATCAGCATTTTTCATGAAGTCTAGGCCATTTTGGATGTCGGTAAACGTATAAAGCTTTTTACTTACAACGTCTTGACAGACAAGCACATGGCACTTCGTCATATCTTCTAAAAATCCGTCAGTTTCTATGTCAAATACTAACTGCATATTTTTCCTTTCTAATATACTTTTAGTAGCGCGGGTTTATCCCGCGCCTTTAAGTTCTTCTTTATACTCTTTAAGTCTAGCCTCTAGCATCTCAATAATTTTTGAGTCTACTTTACGTGCTTTAAGTACATCAACTTCTATCTTTAAGTGATTGATATGATTGATTAATTTACTTCTGCTCATAGTCTGGTTCGTCATCAACATAATCCTTTCGTAAGAAGTAATATGTAATACCTGTATTATTCGTATGATCTGGGTCAACCCAGTCTTCAGGCTTTATCATATCAGGTAAACCTAGAGTATTAGGTCTAGACTCTTTTTGACCTACCTTTTTACTCATATTAGCACGGTGTACTCTGTGCCAGGCAGTATGCGCATCGACCTGTAATATGTCTAACGTACCTATTGCGATAACACATAAGTCAATCAAGCCATCTACAATATCATCTGCATGTCGGTACTTTATCGCTTCTTTAGTTTCATTTAGTTCTTCATCAAGAAACCTCATACGAAATTGTAGAAACTCGTGCAAAGAATAGTAATCTTTTTCTTGTAGTTTTCTTTTGACCCAATCATGCACCCCGAATTTGAGGTGCATGTCTCTAATATTTTTAGGCCAGTCAGTATCACTACTTACTTTAGACCATTTAGCATTCATATCTTTCTCCTGTCTTAATTTCCATAACATCCAATCATAATATCTTTCAGGTTCACGCATATCTTAAGTGATCAGCTTTTTCAGAAGATCCTAACGTACCGTCTAATTCTGAAATCTTAGGAAACCTTTTAGGAATATCACTTTGGATAGATCCTTTTGTATTTCTACATTTCCATAATACGTTTCTTGCCATACTAGGATACAACGGTGCGAATATAGTTGCAAGATAGTTTGTATCGTAGTACTCGCTAAGCTTTGTATACAGGTACTTTGTGTTACCATCAAGCTCATGCTTGTAGTCTTTTTGTGAAGCAAACGTACCGTAATGATCTATTATTTGAAAGCCTCTTGCTTCTAATAAAGCACCGAATGCTTCATACGTCATCTCATTTACGTGGTTCTTAGCTGCTCCTACCTTTTCATCATAGCATGGTGTTGAAAAGTAACATGTGCCATCAGGAACTACTACATTGGCTATCTTGTCTAGTATTGCTATAGCCATTGATGGTTCAACGTGCTCAAGCACTTCAAGACAAACACTAACATTAAAGCTATCTTCTATAATGTCGGTTTTAGTAAAGTCTACGTTGTCTATTAGATGTGGCTGAAACGTAGTGTTATCAAACATAGATGGTATTTCCATCTTATTATACTCGATACCTACATAGCTTCTTGGTGCCATACGATTTGTCATTAGCATTCTAGCTAACGGCATATCTTTACCACAACCTACATCTATTATGTCGGCTTCTTTATACTTACCACCAAGGTTTAGATCCTTAGCTATCTTAGTCCATCGTAAGCAGTGAGCTATATAGTCCCTATGTATAAAGCCTCTAGCTTCTGCTTGGTCTATACTTAAATGCGTATTGTCTATTTCTTTTCCTCTAGCGTTAGCCATGCTTTACCTTTCTATATGTTTAGTTGTTATTAAGTCGTCATTAAGATACAATCTAAATCTTCTAGTATCTTTATCTAATACTTCTTGTGTAACTCTTACGTTACCTATATGGTTACTATTATGTTTACTAAAGCCAACATAGAAATCTACATCAGCCATATCTTTAAATCCCATATTCTTATTATTACTTTTTACAAATACTGGAAAGTGACTAGGCATTGTATCTCCTTAAAATATTATTCCGTGTATTACTGCGTTAAGTGCTAGTGTCATAGCTACTATTAGAGCTAGTGTAAGTAGTAAATTATTTCCTTCATTCATGACAAAAATTCCTAAACCATTTGCATTGATTATTATCTCGACAAACTCTTTCGTGCTTGGCGGTTTCCCAACAGTCAGACTTCCATGGGTCTGTGTATTTCTTTACTAGTCTATCCCATGTATCGTCTATAGTCATTAGGCCTGCAAGTGGTAACACTAGCATTAGCATTACCACCCAGAAGAAAGCCCAACCAAATCCTTCATTATGATATGGTTTCATACATCAATACCTTTCTCTTCATAGTACTTACTTACATGGTAAGCAGCAGCTTCATACAGTTCGGTTATACTTTCATTTAGAGTTTCTTTAGAAACTTTAAGTTCTTTTAGTTTGTTTATTAGTTCTGTTGCAAGATCAGTAGAGCATTGCTCATATCTTCTTTCAACTAGTTGTCTAGTTCTTTCAGCTTGAGACTGCAGATCTTTATGTCTCATAGCTAATAACTCTTTCATTGTTTCATCAATTTGTTTTTGTATTTTACATTGACCTTGGTTTTCAGCTTGCTTTATACCTTTTCGTACTAACTTAAAAGCGTTTCGATATGCATTTGCTACTGCATGTTCGTTACTTCTAACTGCTTCTTGCGTTAGCTCATCTAACATATCAGTAGTTTCTTTAAACGCTAATCTTATAGCTGGAAAGTTTAATAAGTTATTAGTCATCATACGCTCCTATATCATATGCTCCCATGTCTTCTAGTTCGTAATCAATGGGTGCTTCTATTGGTAAGTCAATTAGATGGAAGTGTCTAGGATATACATGTAAGCTTTGCGCTTGCCATACAATCTGACCTTCTTCGTATCCAAGATCTTTACACAGTCTACGTAAGACGGTACGTTGCCAGAATAAATCATTTATGTAGCCAAACACAGCATCATTAGATCTCATTTGTACTACAGCATGTATTAACGTACCTTTAACGTAATAGGTTACGGCATTAGTACAAACAAAATCGTTCTTACCGTGTTCTCTATACTGAGTATGCATACTAGGATTAGTATACACCATTGTAGCTCTACGTGATTTAGGATTTTGTTTTAGCTCTTGAAGTACATATTCATATTGAGTTCCGTTAAGAGCGCTATACACGAGATAGCCATAATTAGAATTAATGTCGCCTTTACTATTCGCTGCATACTTTTTCCAAATGACTGGTACTTTTCCATATTCTTTCTCTAACTCCTTAAGATTTAAGCTGAGTGTATCATACCATCTGACCTCAGCTTCTTGGTATTCGCGATTCGGTTTACCAAATATTGTCGGTTCAGTTGCTAAAAAGCTAGCACCTATGATTTCAAGATTACCATCAGGCTGTATCTCTTTATCCCGATACATATCAATAAATGCTGTACGTATATCTTTTACGGTGTTTGCCATTCCACTACCTTTCCTGTATTCCATTTAGCTGCTTCTTCTTGTGCAGCTTCTTTAGTATCAAATAACTTTACTGGTGTTTCATTATCCCACACCGAGCCTTCCTTGACGTACTCAGTTCCATCATCGAAAGGCTCTATTACTATTGCATACAATATCATTGTTGTCGGTTAAGCCATACAACGCAACGTGCTGCATAGTTAATTAGATCTCTAAGACAGTCATCTGCTGTATCATAGTTTACATTACCTTGTTGTTCCATAACAGATCTAAATCGTAGTATCTTAGTTGTTAGCATACTATCAAAAGACTTCCATCCATGAGGGTAATAGTCATCATCACAAACAGAACCACCTTGATAGTCTTTACCTTTCTTAATCATCAACTCTGTACAATCTTCTAGTACCTTTATTGCGTCATATAAATAAGTTTCTTTCTTCAATGCAATGTCTCCTTTACTACGTCTTCTGATATAACACTTTGTTTAACACATTCAGTAAGTAGTCTTCCAATAGTATCCCATTCCATTTCTTCAGATCGGTATACAAAAATAGCAATGGCGAGCAAACAGCCCGCCACCGCAAATGGATCATGTTCTTCTTCAGTTAACTCTACTACGGTCTGCATAATGCGTTCATGTATTTTTATAGTTGGGTTTGTCATACTGCCGTGATCTCCTCTATGTCTGCACGGTAATTTTCAATTACATACTGACAAACTTTATCCCATGTGTCATACGTTTCGCCATCGATATCTGCTGCTACTCCATCGAACTCCTCATCATCACAGCATATTTGGAAATTACTATCCCATTCTACGCTACCATAGCACCAGATTTCTCCGCCGTCCGGTTTAACAAATACATACTTATCATTCTCTTCTGTCGTTGTATTGTCTTTAGTCATAACATTCTCCATTGTAAACTCGTCTGATCGCCACATCAGATAAACCCTAAAGTATCTTACTACTTATGTCACGGTATATCCTAATTAACGCTGTAGTGCGTAATGTCCTCTCGTGCTATGAAGGCGTAGTACTGGGCGAGTATTCTATTATTATTCGTAGTATCTTGCTAATGCATCTGCTAGATACCAGACGATGTAGGCCAATGCTGCACCGCCTGCGAAACTATACAGTATAAGCTCAAGCATAAGAGTTTGCTGCAATGTCGTTAACATAAACGTCATAATGCGTAGCCTTATCTAGTGGTAGGTAGCAGTCATAAGCTCTTGGGTGCTTACCTTCTAATCTAGCCCATGATGTTCTTGGACCACGACCCATTAGTCTTACTCTCATCTTGGTTCCCCAGCCTCTCTCGCTGTTCATAGTTTTTACGTTCTTCTTTAATTCTATGATAGCAGGATCATTTCGGTTTGTTACAGTAAACTTATAACCGCTCATTGGGAATCGTTCTTTAGTTACTCTATGTATTGCTGTTGTTGCTTTCTTCATGCTATTCTCCTAATTAGCTAATTCAAAATCTTCTTGCAGTTTTTCTTCTCGCTT
>Ga0098043_1000886_pt1 | contig 10764 bp, 13 predicted proteins | sample 9B_taG_FD_92581 | JGI IMG/M metagenome (GOLD analysis project Ga0098043, IMG submission 92581) | Marine viral communities from the Subarctic Pacific Ocean - 9B_ETSP_OMZ_AT15188_CsCl metaG | ecosystem: Environmental > Aquatic > Marine > Oceanic | place: Subarctic Pacific Ocean | collected 2015-01-10 | reverse complement strand
TGTCTACAGGTACAATACTCATAGCAAATGAATATGTGACTGTGACACTGAATCAGGCACGTGTGGGTAGAATCAGCACCACAGGCACGTACAGTAGTGTCACCATTGATGAACAGTCAAACAGTAGTCTATTGAGCAACAAACGATACCCTACAATCTGTGAACTGTCAGATGGGTCTGTACTGTGTGCAGTGTGGGTGATTGACCCTGTTAAAAGTGTAGCAAACATTCACATACACAGGTCAGTAGACGATGGGCAGACCTTTGAACTGGTGTCTAGCAAGGCACTACCAGAAGACATAGATGTAGATGGTACAACAGGTGCAGGGGCATCTGGTTTTGATTTGCAACCACTTGCACTAGCAGCATCCACACATCAGGTACTGTTGATAGCAGGTCTGTATGTCCATGACACATCTGCTAGTTTTGGCAGTAGAATCACCCAGTATGCATCATCAAACAGTGGTATGACGTTTGACTATGTTGATCAGGCTGAAGCAACTGATGGGTCACACTTCTATCTACCACAGGTGGTAGAACATAATGGTGTGTTCATCATAGGGTACATATCCAGTACAGACAGTGTCAGTTTCACACGTATATCATCAGCATTTGATAGTGTATTTAATGTACTGGGCATAATCTCTGCCAGTTCATTCACTGCATCACTTGCAGTAGGGTCTACCAACCGGTTGATAGATGGTGACATCACCATGTCAAAGGACACAGATGGTAGATTGTATTTTTATGCAGCACTATACAATGCAACCTATGCAGGTATGAAGGTACATGGGGCATACAGTGACCTAGCAGGGATCGGTGTAGAGGACTATGCATCAAAGTGGGAATACTTTGGAGGGGCTGCATCATTTGGTGCATCTACTGTGTACAACAATGCACCCAATGGTGCAGGCATCATCAATCTGCAGACATGTGCAGGTCAGGGTGAACAGATGCTATTTTGTAACTGGAATAATCAAGGCACAAACAGTGTAGCAGACAGTCTACTGATGGTCAGTCTAGGTGTGTGGTCTACACAGCAGTATCCACGTCTAGGTGCATACCCTGATGACTATGAATGGGGGTATAACAGTAGTGACTGGGTTGCAGCAGACCTACCTGCACAGGGTGGTGTGTGGACACGTACAGTAGCAGGTGCACCTACAGAGGCACTAGGTGGTGACCATATCACACTGACATGTGCAGCAGCAGAGAGTGTTAACTATGTGCAGACCATCACAGACAAAACAAATGGTGCACTGATTCACACAAAACTGTCAAACGTTACAGGTGGGTCAGCATTGAATGGTGCTATATTTGGTGTACAGATTCAGACACAGACAAACACCGATACCTACTATTTACAGGTTTTAGTGACTAATAATGCTGTTTATGTTTATGACGTGCATGCAGGGTATGGTTCTGCCCTTGCATCTGCAACAGGTTTGACACTGACAGATGGTGTGCAGATTCTATTGTATCTAGATAACAAAACTGGGGATGTGTTTGTCAACTATGCTGCAGCAGGTTCACCACTGCAGTATGTAGAACTGACAGGGACACTGACAACAGATTCTAACACTACTCAAAAAATAGAATGGGGTAGTAGGTTCACTGGTGTATTCACAGGTAGTTTATCATGTGACTATCATTTCTTTTCATATGGTGTAGGGGCTGCAAACGGTATAGAATGGAAACGTGGGGACACAAATGCACGTCAGTATGCAGGTAGAGGATTTTTCACCACAGTGAAGGATGGTCTGGAACTGTCTACACTAGATGGTGCAGCACGTGAGGGTGATACATATACCATCACACCCCAGTATGGTTCACCAGTGCAACGTGTTCTGCACACAGTATCACCATCACCAGATGTAGGGTGGATGACAGACACAGTAGCAAATGCAGATGTAGACCTAGTGCCTGCACAAACCATTGCATTCATGATGAATACCAGTCTACAGGGTACTGCAGTCACCCATACCCAGTCAGAGGCAACAGGTCTGCATTTGAGTGGTATCAACTTCAAACAGTTTGTAGTACAGACTCATAATGGTACAACATGGTCAAGTGTTGCAACAGTCAACAATACAGTGAATGGTGCATCTGGTTTTGCCTTCAGTAGAGTGGGTGCAGCCTTGACCAGTACAGCAGGGTCTGGTGTGTATCTACATCTGAATGAATGTGCACAGTGGTCAGTGTTGATTGATGATGGTGCAGGCAACGTAGTGCAACGTGTAGTAGAATCAAATGGGTCTGGTGTACTGGCAGCAACATCATCAAAACGGGCATATCTATCACTAGCAGGTGTCAAACAGACAGACCCTACATCAGGCACTGCATATCTGATACCATCTGCCTGCAGTGTGATTCTGAATGCAAGCGAATACACAGGGATCAGAATAGTCATCACGTCCCAGAAAACTGCACACGGACGTTTCAAGATAGGCACGATGGTACTAGGGTCAGTGGTCATCACGTCACCACAGTATGGTAGAGGTCGTACTATTTCATTTGAATCAAATGTGATTGAATCAGAGATGCCATCTGGAACACTGTACAGTCAGAGACAGGGCGCAGGTGGTAGAGTCATCAGAGTAGCCTGGACAGATGGTGTAGATACATCATCATTGTTTGCAGACCCTGCAGACCCAGACTACTATAATCTTTTTGCAGGTGACCCTATTGCAGCACGTGGTGATGCCCCTTTGAATATGATGGGTCTGGTGCAGTATGTAGATGGGTCACGTGATGCAGTGGTGTATCTACCTTCACTGCCAAAACTACCCAGTACACACATCACACTGAATAGATACCATGAACACATGCTATGCACACTGGGCACAGATGTACAGATAGAACATGTCATAGGTGATGAACTGCAGACAAACAATACTGGTGAGGTATTCAGAGTGTCTACTGTGTTACTACGTGAGGTCAGATAGATGTCAGATGTATATACACGTCATGAACTGATGGGTGCTAGACCTGTATTCTGTGTGCAGTTTGATTTTTCAGGCAAAACACACAGGTACAGTACAGAGTACATCACCCTGACTGCAGAGGATGGTAATGTCTATGAATACCTACCTACCATCAGAGATTTTGACTACACAGAATCTGCACCGATACTGACACCAGATGTAGAGGACAACATAGTGATGATGGGTCTAGTGCTGCAGGACGTGAATGTACTAGAACAGTGGTCACGTGGTATCAGTCTAGAAGGGACAGATGCAGAATTTTTCTATGTTCTCACAAAGAATGAACAGGTGCAACAGACATACAGTCAGAGGGTCATACTGTACAGAGGTTTGATACAGTCACCACAGATAGGTGACCCTGATGACCTTGATGATTTTGTGTCATTCAGTATAGAGTCACCACCCTATGATGCATCAAATCTACTGATGGATTCAAACAAGTACATAGACGATAGATTCAGCAACAGACACATAGATACAGCAGATGGTAAACCATACCCCATAGTTCTGGGGTCAGCAGGGTACAAGGTCAGACAGACAGAGGGTACAGAGAAAAATATCTATGCTCTACCTGCCTACTGCACAAAAGTATTTGAAAAGGGTAGTGCACATTTCTTGATAGCAGGTCATGCAGTAGATGCTACACAGGCAGTGATACAGGATGATAATTATGAATCTGCTACAAAGGCAGTACAGTTTGCAAATGATGGTAGGGGAAACATCTATTCATACATAGAACTGACTGCAGCAGATGGTGTTGCTATGCCAAATCATGCAGGTGCAGGTGACAGTAGGCAGTGGTGGTTCTATATGACAGGTGGTGGTCTATCAAACCAGTATGGTGATGGTGATCTGTCACGGGGTGGGGACATCTGCAGATGGGCACTGACTAGGTCTGGTACACGTTTTGATGATGCTGCATGGGCAAACCTGTCAGTGATTCTGAATCAGTACAGTTTTGCAGGGTACATTACAGACCCAGATGTCTCTGCATTTGAGTGGTTACAGGCAAACATTCTGCCCCATCTGCCCATATCGGTGCAGGTCGGTGCACGTGGTCTACGTCCTATACTGAATCAGATGTGGGCACTGACACATCTGTCATCAGTCACATCTATCAGTGTGGGGGATGATAAAGAATGTATCCAGACCAGTCCTATAACGTCATTCAGAGACACAACAGACCTTGTAAATGTGGTGACCCTACGATATGCAAAACGGGGTCACGATCAGTCACACACAAACATGGTCAGAATCACAGATGTACCAGTAGAGTCATACGACCTACCCACAAACTTTTCAAAAAAGAGTGTGAATCTGTACGGGCACAAACCTGCAACCATAGAGGCAGACTACATCTATGACAGAGACACTGCAGTCAAGGTTGCTATGGAGACAGTCAGATCAAACTGTCTACCAGTCTATACTGTTGATGTAGATGCTGCAGCAGAACTGGGATACCTCAGAGTGGGTGATGTGATAGATGTGACCATAGAACGGTATTTTGTACTGGACAGACGTATGATAGTGTCTGCAAAGGTCTGGAAAGGTAACAGGTGGACGTTCACCCTATTATTTGAATGATGACAGGACACGTCACAGACCGTGACACACAGTGCACAGGTGGTATAGTAGGTGTATCATGATGATTTTTCTAGACAGACAGCATCTGGGCAAACCTAACAGGTGGAATGATGAAGGGGCTGCAAATGCAGAGGTGACAGAAACCTATTTGACATCCCAGTACATATTTCATGCAGAGAACCATCTACGCATGCAAGGTTTTGATGTCTGTGTGTTGACAGATGGATGGTACACAGATAGACACAGACGTGTAAATGACTATTGTGCAAATGTAAATGGTAAATGTGTCTACATAGCCTGTCACGTGAATGCAGGTGGTGGGTCATATGGGGCATCATTCTATGATCACAGGTCTACATCTGGTGCAGCACTAGCGCATGCCATAAACCTACGACTATTGAACGCATGCCCAGAACTATCAGATGCAAAGACCATACCATCAGCCCCTGATGACTGGACGAAAAACGCATACAGTACAATCTGCAACGTGGGCAAACCTGTTGCAGTATGTTTTGAACCACTTTTTATAGACTGCCCTGACCACACACCACTGACCACCCCTGAAGGTATCAGACGTGTAGGTATTGCACTTGCAGAGGGTATACAGTATCACCTTGAAAACAGTTAACAGAGGTTACACATGGCTATCATAGATTTAACAAACACAAACACATATCCACGTATCAAACGTGTTTCACTGGGCACTGCTGCACAGGAAATAACACTACCACCTGCCTGTACACAGATAAAGTTTCTGGCAGAGGGTGCTATGTACTGGGCAAATGAAGGTTCAGATGGTGAAGCATTCACCAGTGACATTACAGAGTTTGCAAAACTACCTGCAGATGCAGAACAGGTTGTACAGATGGAGCGTGGAAACCAGTCAAACAGAAAACTACTTGTAGCACTGGTCAGTGGTACAGGGGCAGTATCAATCATCATAGAAAAGGATTAAGGGGCATATCATGAAACTAGACTGGGAAAAAATCAAAATGGTAGCACAGATTCTGAAACAACTACACCCCATAGTGGTAGAGATTGTAGACGATATACAGGCAGCAAAATCAGAAGACTCTGAAGGTGGTTCAAAGGTGACCCGTGATGAACGTCAGGAGATCATCATAGAACACATCCTAGACCTACCTGCAAAACTAGAACCCATATTAAAAAATCTGTAGGGGTCTGTGATGCCAGAACAGGAGATACTGACATTTTTGATGAATGGTGCACCCAATGTAGGTTTTGCCATGTTTCTACTGTGGCAGTATAAAGAGCAGCAGAAACGGTCAGATGCACGTGAAAAAAGGTATGAAGCACAGATGGTTGATGTCCGTGCCAGGTATGACAAGGTCATAAGTGACATGCAAGATAAAGAAGATGTCATGAGACAGACACTGGTCAAAGAGATAAACGACCTAGACAAAAAGGTCAGCCTGTTAGAACAGAAACTAGACATCATATGTAAAGTGGTGGATGAAATAAAAACAAGTTTCCAGAGGGGTGCATGATGCCAGTAGTAAAGGTCAAAGGTGGGTACAAATCACATGCAGGTTCAAAGAAGGTGCACAGACGAAAAAGGGCAGCACAGAAACAAATGCAAGCGATAAAAGCAAGCAAAAAAATGTACTGAACAGAGCACTGACCAAAACACTGCAAAATGGTCTATTTTATACCTGTTTTGTGTACTGGTATTCTGACTATTTTGTCAAACATGTTTTACATCCAGTGACATAAAAAACATACCTCTGACAGGCTCTAGAATCGATTTAGAGACATTCTAAAGTCTTATAGGTATACTGATATAAAAAAGTTTCTAGGACGATTTCGGACTTTTTATGTCCGGACGTTCTATACCCCTGTTCAGTACAATAGGAAAAACTGTCTGTTTTTTGGTCATCATAGTACCCCTACATCAGGCAGTGGGTCAGTGATACAAGTGACAAAAAACAGGTAGCAGTCATATGCATCTGCATAGGCTGTGTGTGCATCATCATGTGACCATTTGTAGTAGTCTCTGATAGCAGATAGGGATGGACTGCGTAGGGGCAGAAATGTGTATGCTAGTGTTTGTGTACACATATGTCTGTGTGTGATTCTGTAGCAGTGATGGGTTAACCACTTCATTTCAAACAGGACATTATGAGCACAGACTATACCATCTGACAGAATCTGTGATACCTCTGCAACGACATCTGCCCACACAGGTGCATCTGCCCAGTCAGATTCATTGTACCCATTCACATTCAGTGATGCAGGGTCTGCAGTCTCTATGTGTACTGGTTTGATTTTTGTGCAGTAGATGTTGTCAAGTGTTTTACCCCAGTCTTTTGAAGTAAGTATGCAGATGTCTATGATTTCACCATGCACAGGGTCTAGGTGTGTAGTCTCCAAATCAACAAAATGAATGGTTCTGGGGTTCTGTAAATCCATGTCATACCTCTGTTTGCACCATAGTATCTGATTTTGCACCACGTCTGCAGACATCTGCATCATATATATGTGTAAAATGGCCAAAATAAAACACGTACCGGTACTATGGGCATCATAGATAGGTAAAATCTGCATATTTTGTACATTCAAACAGTTCACAGTGTAAACAGTGTTTGACATATCTGTATACATCCGTTAACTTTATACCAGATAGACGAACTATCTAGAACCAAATCAAACAAACAGAGGTCAACAATGACAAAAGAACAAATCAAAGAAATCGGTATCTGGTTAATGGATAACAACTATGCATACTACACTGAATGTACAAATACTATCTACATTATTTCATCACTGGCACTAGATGAACTTGACTGTGTACTGTGTGATATGGGTATTGAATACACTGTAGAGGTAGATGACTATTGTTTAGTGATGGGTGACTACCTTGCATTTATCAACTTAAAATAACAACAAACAAACACAGGCAGGTGGTGACCCCATCTGCCATTTACATGAGGTAAAACATGGCACTAGAAATCAATCTATTAAAATCAAAAGCATTCAGAAAATCTGATGAACTGACACAGGTACACGGGTCTATCAAATGGTGTGTAGTATTTGCAGATGGTTCACACAAATACCTGTACAAAATCATCACAGGCAGCAGTACCCAGTTTTGTGGTAGTGGTGGAGGGTATGCACAGACCTGTGAATACATCTATCTTGCATGGAACTGGCAGACATTAAAGTATGAACCTGTCAAACACCTACAACATGCACTGAGTGCATTTGAAGCAGAATATGGTGCAGCAATCTGGGCACAGTCACAAACAGTAGGACAGACAATGATGGACAAATGGGGGCAGAAATGAACAGAGAACAAGCAAAGGCAGCAGGTGAAAACTTTGGTATCTTTATGGTGTGTGTGGGGCTTGCAGCCCTGTACATGCCTATCATGCGTATACTGGTGGACGTGGCAGTATGGGTGAATGGGGGTGCACAATGATGACACCAGAACAGTACATACAACAGAAGCAGATGGTGCAACAGATTCAGAAGTACATGAATGAACTGGGGTGGTCTGATGTAGACCTGCACAGATGCACCTTGATCAGTCTGCAGAACCTTGACGACATCATGAAGTGCAAAAAACCACCCACCTACTATCAGTTACTAAATATCGTCAACAAAATCAACAAACAGTACCCTGCTGCCATGCACTGGGGTATTCATCACGCAATCATCATACAACCAACAATGACAGAGGACAAAAGAAAATGACAGAATCAAAATCAACTAGAGACTACATCAGAAACTGGGGCAGAACTGCAGCCCGTTCACGACACGTCAAAACATTTGAGTATGTAGAGACAGGTCTAAATATTGGTAGGGTCAGAGTACAATGGTCAGACAACAGAAATGACTTTGTTTGGTTGTCTAGTATGAACTTTGACACACAAACATGGCATAATACATTTGAATCAGAAGCAGAGTCTGTCAGATGGGTGCACTCTAGATACTACAGTGTGATGAAATCATCAACATTTGGTAGATGGTTACAAATCATGTGCAAACGTCACCAAATCACACAGGCAGGTCTAGCAGAACGTCTACATGTCACACGTCAGACTGTGCATAACTGGGTAAAAGACAAACGTCAGTGCCATGACCTGACAGTCTATCATCAGATTGTAGCAATGTTTGCAGAACTAGAACAGATGTCACAAAAGGACATGATGGGTCACATGTCTCTACTGTTCAAACCTAGATAACAGAATACACATCTGCATCACTATGGGGTATCGGTCTGACTGATACCCCTATTTTGTTTTAGACCCATTCTAGGTCATCAGTGCTGTCATCATCATCAGGCAGCAGTGTCTGCAGTTCCATATGGGTTAAGGTCTGCAATGCGCAGTGAATCACATCTAGTGTTTTGGGATGTTCATGGTGTTCATCAAATGACACACCATCATCAGTAAACTCTGCAAACATGACAGGGTCTACCCCATCTATGATATACCCTGCACCATCATCATGTACGTACATCAGGTCTAGTGTCTTTAATGCCTGGTCAAAGTGCTCTGCAGCCTGTTCTGGGTCTATGGGGTGATCAGTTCTGATGCCACGTAGCAACATTTTAACCAGTCTGACTATGCCCTGTTCTGATGTACTCATATATGACCCCTGTATGCCCCTGTGACGTGTTCTATCAACATCTAGATAGTATCACATAATGTGACCCATTACAGGTCATGTACATAGCCTGTCACAGGTGTCACACATGCTGACAGATTCTAAAGATACCCTAGAACCCGTGCCAAATATGCTAGGTGTAGGTCATTTGGCACGGATTCTGAGAAAATGTTTTTTTCTACGTTTTGGTGTGACAGTATGACAGGTGTATCAGAGTGTCCATTTTTACAGGTCTATGAAGTGTCACACATGGTGTCACACATAAACTGAATAGGTGTCTATCCGTGACACCTGTGTCACCCATCTGAAAAAGTGGTGTGACACCTAGATTTTTTGGTGACAGAAATGTCAGAACCCCATATACTGACAATGCCTGCACAGGTGTTTCGACAAACCAACCTGCACAGGCAAAACCAAATAAACAAACAATCAACAGAGGTATAGCCCCTATGACTGAATACAGTATATCACGTTCGTGTCTATCTGACACACATTATGACCCAGAAAACTGGTCACTCACATGCACCCATCACCCTGCACCTTCAGGTGGGTGGTACACCACAAACAATCTCAAAAATGCACAGGCACGTTCTGTAGCACTTGCATCTATCATTTCAACCATGCTGCAGGTTGATGACCTGTCAGAGACAGAGAAAAAAGGCAAAATCACAGAACACGGTAAACTTCATGCAGGCATATTTTCACCAGTCACATGGTCAGACCTGACAGGAAACAGGGCAAAATCAAAAGTGCATTTGGTGCATGCTATGGTCTTTGATTTTGATGGTCTGACTGATGACCAAATGACTGCAACACTAGATGCCTTTGATGGGATCTGCCATGTAGCCTATTCATCATTCAGTCACAAATCACCTGCAAAAAAGGGTCTGTGTGCATTCAGAGTCATTGTACCATTTGATGAACCAGTACAGGCATCTGACTATATCACACAGGATAGACGTGGGGTCTGGTATGCAATAGAACAAATGATGCCCCATCTGGATGAATCAACAAAAGACCCATCTAGGTTCTGGTTCAAACCTTCATACAGAGTAGACAGAGCAGGTACAGAATGGATGCAGTCAGGGTCTGGGTCTGTATTCAAGGCATCTGCACTGATAGATGCCGGCTATGCAATCAACACGGGCACATCTGCCAGTACAACTACATCTGCCAGTACAACTACAGGTGCAGCGCAGCAGACAACAGAGCCAGAATCTGCAGATGCTCCAGACAGATACAGACGTGACATTGTGACCGGTGCACACTTGATCACAGATGCCACAGGTACACCCAGACCATTCATGTACTACATAGACAACTGGGACACACTACAAAAGAATCAATCAGGCAACATACAATGCATTGCTGAGGGTGGTCAGTCTGTGGGTGGTGCATTCATCAGCAGACGTGCAAACACACTGACAGGTATCTGCAGATACAGATGCACATCAGGCAGAAACAGAACACACCATGACTGCATAATCTCTGACAGTGGTATAGAGGTGTCATATTCAAACAGAGGTGGGTCATGGACACCACTAGACACTGTTGACAACATCATCAT
>Ga0098043_1000882_pt1 | contig 10774 bp, 12 predicted proteins | sample 9B_taG_FD_92581 | JGI IMG/M metagenome (GOLD analysis project Ga0098043, IMG submission 92581) | Marine viral communities from the Subarctic Pacific Ocean - 9B_ETSP_OMZ_AT15188_CsCl metaG | ecosystem: Environmental > Aquatic > Marine > Oceanic | place: Subarctic Pacific Ocean | collected 2015-01-10 | reverse complement strand
TTGACTCCGTTGAAAGCCAAGTTTGCGGCGGTTAATGCTGTGAGTGGGTCTATCAACACTATACTCCACTAGCAGAACTTCCGTCTAAACTAATGCTGGGCCAATCAGACCACGTTCTTGGATCTGCACTACCTATTGTGGCAGGGACATTTCTTAATGCTTGTCTGTATGTAGCCATAGCACTAGGCATAGCTGTACCTGCTTCTGCTTTTCTAATTGCAGCCCAATCTGTATCTTTTAACATATTATCTCTTTGAGAACGTATTTGAGACATGGCATTGTTTTTAGCTGAAGTTATTTCATCTGCAGTCATATCTGTTTTTTCTACAGTAAATACATATGTACCAGATACATAAGGTGTAGCACCTGTTAGTCGTTCTGTTAAAACATTATAAGGTTTATGTTTGTTTATTTTTTTATACCCTCTAAGGGCTAATTGTTCATCGGTAGGTACACTACGAAATACTTTCGTGTAATGCACTATTTCACGAACAATATTTCCATCTACTTTTGCAATATACATTTTGTCTCCTATTTGTTAGCAAAGGCTTTTGTTGGGGCTGTAAAGTCTGAAGTGTATCTAGCAACTCCTTTTGTAAGTCTAAATTCATCTATATATCCATTTAATCTTCTGTTATAACCACCACCAATATCTCCAATGCTCAAAGCAACAGTTGCGTTATAATAATCATTTGTATCACTTGTAGCAGTTGAACCAAGTTGAGTGCCATTAATAAATAATTTTGTGTTATTACTAGAATCTCTAGCAAGAGCAACATGATACCATTGTCCTGTTGAATACGACCAAGCTGTACTTATATTTGCAGTTGCACCTTGAACAAATTGAAAATTACCATTAAATAGCTGTCCATAATATCCACTTGTGCCGTTACCAAAAAATCCATGATTTCCTGTAGCATTGAAGTAAACAAAAAATTCTATTGTAAATTCTCCAGTTCTAGGTTGTTGCATAGGAGAATTAACCATTTTAATTTCATCAGTAGTGCCATCAAATAAAATACTACCAGTACCAAACTTAACTTGTTGTCCTGAGATCCTTGTATTACTTTCTGTCTCAAGGTTGTTTTTCATGGTGTGGTCAATGATACCTGCGTTATTAAAGTTTGCAAGAAATACAGTATTTGCATGAGCAGTAATTGGGGCTGTTGGGGCAGTAAACGTAGTCCCATCATCGTATTTACAAACACCTCTAACAAAATTAAAATTTGAAATATAACCTGCAAAATAAGAAGCATCATAAGCTCCTACTCTACCTAGTGCTAAAACCCCTGTTGAATTTGTAAGTGCATTAGAAGCACCTATATCTGTAGAGTCTTGTTGCACACCATTGTAATAGATTCTTATGTTTGCTCCCTGCCTAACAAAAGCTAAATGCACCCACTCATTTGCTTTAGGAGCGGTTGCACTTGCACTACCATGACCTGTCCAAGCATATAAATTACCACTACTTACATATAGTTGAAAAGCAGTAGCACCTCCTGAAGAACCATGTGATTGACCATAAACATATTGCGTACCTGCTATACTATTAAAATATACCCAACACTCAATAGTAAAATTATCAGTTCCTAATGTAAAAAGCCCAGAATCTGGTATTGATAAATAATCACTAGTACCATCAAAATATGCACTACCGCCTACCGCATCTTTACTATATGACCTAGTTGGTGCAAAAGGTGAAAATGGTTGTATCTTAGCAGGAGAGCTACTATCTGTTGTAAGCGCCATACTATTCGTACTATTATCAATAAACCTATTGCTTTGGCAAGTTAATAAAGATGTATTTGTAATAGCAGTTAAAGGTGCTGTTGGTACTGTAATACTTGCTCCAGAATATAAAGCTGTTCCTTTTAATATTCTAAAATTACTAATGTAACCGAAGAACCCATGATAACCAGTTGTACCTCCTCTGTCTTGTCCACCTAACATCATGCTTGCTGCTGCTATGCTATATGTACTTGTTCCTTGTGCTAGTCTTGACCCATTTCTATAGAGCGAAATATTGTTTGAACTTGATCCTGATCTTACTAACGCTATGTGATTCCATTGATTCAATGGACTTGTTGTGCCATTTAGAGTATTGCCACCATTTATATATACGAATAAATTACTGCTATTGTTACCAACCTGAAATCTATCTAATGTATCAATAGTAAAATACATATTAGTAGTAGCACCTGCTGTAGCTATTTGTGGTTCATAAGCCCAAAACTCAACAGTAAAATCTCCAGATAAATCTAATCCATTGCCTGAATCTGCAATTTCAATTGGGTGATTTCCATTAAGGTAATTACTCCAATATGTATCTTCTAAACTAAATGGGCTGAATGTACCCATAGCTACATCACCATTACGAGTAACCTGATGATTATATTTAGAGTCATCTACAAATCCTACGTTACGAACTGCTCCTGAGTATTGGCAAGTAAGTAGTTTAGTATTTGTTACGGCTGTTAATGGTGCTGTTGGAACACTAAAGTTACTTGTTCCATAGACTCCTGTTCCATTAACTACACGCAAATCTGCTATATAGCCTGTATACATAGATACACTTGTTTGATCTACATTGCCACCGATTGTTGCTCTTTGACCAGCATTATTAAGATTATTTGTTAAAGATGAAGTTGTTGAACTTACTTTTCCATTAACAGCATAATATTGAGTACCACTTATTCTTTGAATAACTATATGATTCCATTGATTTATTATGATTGGTATATCAGTTCCGGCTGTTCTATTACCACCAGAATAATTTCCTAGTGTTGAACCAAATAAAGTTAATGCCGATATATTATCACCACTATTGTTATTGCTATATCTTAAATCTAAAACAACAGAAACCGATGGTAAAATAGAAGGATATACCCAAGCCTCAAAAGTAAAGTCTCCTGTACCAACAGCAAAATCAGAACTTCCTATTGTTGTTAAATTATCAGTATTACCATCAAAAAACCCAGAACCTACATTTGCAGTTTTACTTTGTGTAAATGGTGTGTTGGTAGTTATTTTTGGGTTATTTTGAAATGTAAATGTATTTGCTGAACTAGAGTTATCAACAAATCTATTTGATTGGTTTGTAAGTAATAAAGTATCACTATCACTTGTAAATGGTGAAGTGCTAGGCGTAAAGGCAGAAGGGTACCTAGCTGTAGAAGACACTCTTAGATTTGATATATACCCATTCCAATCATTGTTACTAGCTGTCCCACCAATAACACTAACTTCTCCAATCCCAGTACTTCCAAGTCCATGCCAAGTGCGACTTCCTTCTAATGCTCCGTTAACATATAACTTTATAGTTCCTGAAGCAATAACTAAAGCAACATGATACCATTGACCCACTGTAAAATTATTTGAACTTTCTAAAGGTCTTTGTGTTCCATCATAATGATATGCTGTAAATTTTCCTGAAGTGGTGCTTGAAGTAGACCAAAGAGCACAATCCCAATATATGTTACCTTTACAAAACCATCCCATTGCATAATATTGAACTGAACTTGTTCTAATGGATGTAGGATATACCCATGCTTCAACTGTTTTAGTAGATGTTGATTTATTTGCAATAGTTAAATCATTAAGAAAAGATGCAGGTAATATTTTATGATTACAATTACCTCCTGAGTCAGCACTATCGTTATAAAACTCAGACCAATACCCATCAGGATAATAATGTGGGCTAAAGTCATTACCATAAGCATCACCATTAACAACAAGAGCATGGGCTGATGTAGAGTTATCTTTAAATGCTTTGTAGTTTGGATTACCTAATACAGAAGTATTCCCCTCACCTTCAGAACCATCACCATGAAGAAGTAATACAGTTTGATTAAAATTAGGCTCTGATTCTTCTGTCTCAGCACTACCTAAACCATAACCCAGTGGCTTTACTCCAGCTCCTCCTAATATCCCTTTTATCGGCATTAGTAAGTGACCTTTCCAAACTGAGTTTGAGAAGCTAGGCAAGTATACTGTGCTGTACCGCTACCCCCATCTGCTCCTCTAGTTATGTTTACTAAATAGCTATCTATACCAGCGGCATTACCTTCTGATGGGGCGGTGGTTCCTCCTTGCCAATGAACAGGTGAAGCTGTGGCACCATCTATTTTTATAGCTGTTAAATAATAAGCCGTGCTACCCATACTAGATTCAAAAGCAAATGAAGTGGTCTGTCCTACTGGTACAGTTGCAGAAAAAGCAGTGCTAGCATTCCCTCTAAAATTAAGCTCAAAGTTAGCTGCCGCATCATTCGTTCTGAGTTCAACATTGTGGCTTAATATATCAAAGTTAATTGTTCCAGTGGCACTTGTAGTGCTTATACTGGTTCGTTCTCTTAAAATGTTTTGAAAAGCCACCTGACTAGCCATTGTTGATATATCTGCCGTGCCTGTCCCTAATGTTACGTCATCAAATGTTTTGTTTGCCAATGTTTGTGTAGCGAGTTCTGATACCAATGTTGAGTCAGCGCTTTTTGGTAAGAGCATAGTGTTGTCAACTCCCTCACTGTGCGGCTGTGCTTTTATTCTTTGACCGTGTGAGTTGTTTCTACAGTTAAGTTGAACTGCTCCATCAGTGGAACCACCCCCTCTAATCTCCGCAATATATGAAGTGGGTTCTATAATTAAATTGCCAGAAGAGTTTTTATAGTAGCCCTTTACTGTATGTGTGCCTCCGACAGAAACATTTCCTGCAACGTCAAACGTGCCGCTTGCAGATAAATTAGCTACATCAACATCTCCTTTAACCCCCAGAGTTCCCCCAACTGAAGCATTGCCTGCAACGTCAAATGTACCGCTAGCTGAAAGATTAGCTACATCAGTATCACCTGTAACTCCTAAAGTTCCCCCAACTGAGGTATTACCTGCCACATCAAAAGTCCCACTAGCTGAAAGATTAGCAACGTCCGTATCACCTGTTACTCCTAATGTGCCACCTACAGAAGCATTACTACTCACATTTAATGTTCCGTCGGCAGATATATTTTTTGACGTAGTTGTATTTCCTATATTTAAAGTTCCTCCAACAGATGCATTACCACTAATCTCAAACGTACCTACCACATTCGAGCTTGTAAAAGTGTTAATTGAATTTACAATTCCGGCTGATGTACTGTATACAAAAGCTGTCTTACCTGCTGGAACTGTTACAGTGGGTGCTGCTGTAGAATTTTTAATTATCGTATCTACTGATAAACCGTTGTTTACAATATAACTCTTTTGTATATCTGGAACCTGTAGAATTTGCCCTGCTGTTCCTGTACCAGTTAAGTTTAATCGAAACCCCCTTCCTAATTGTGGGGGGTTGGAAAAGTTTGAAATACTTAAAGCTACAGTTGCTGTGCCTGCAAAAGCTATATCGTTTGTCTGACATATAGCTTCTTCTATCCCTCGTAAATTAGTATTTGTTTTATCACCCCAATCTCCAACACTTTCACCGGGAACCATTATCTCAATTTTTAAATCGTCTGATGCTGATGAAGCCATCTGAGTCTCCTATGTTTTCTGTCTTAATGTTTGGTTTAAGCCAACATATTTTTTAGCTACTCGTTCTGCTCCGAGTTGCGTATTACCTTTTGGTTTTACCGCTATTTCTTGTATAACTTTACCGTTTTCTAATATTTTAAATATATAAATCAATGCTATTCCCAATATATGTATATTCTGCCATTTGTACCATGTGCTCCGCCCGGAACTCCGCCTTGCCCGGCACCGCTTCTTATAGGGTCAGTGCTTTGCGGAGGAACGCCGTTTTCTTCTCCGGCTCTAACTTGTGTACTTCCGTCAGTAACATAAGGAGAATTTATAAAACCTGAGCCTCCTCCACCTCCAGGAGCAAAAGAGCCTCGGTCTCCACCTCCACCACCCCCGTAATATCCACCTCCACCACCGGATAAAGCTCCTGACCCTCCCTGTAACTGAGAACCGTCAACCCCTCCAGTGCCGCCAGTGCCACCGATACTCTGAGATCCTCCATCGGTGCCTCCAGCTCCAGCACTTCCTGTATCTCCCCCACCTGCACCACCAAAATAATAATTCCCTGTAGCTGGATTACCTGAGCCTCCACCACCACCGGCTATCATCACAGCGTTTGCAAAAGCTACACTTGAAATAAATATTCCTGAGTATCCTGCGCCAGCACCTCTGCCAGAAAAAGCACTAACTGTATTTCCTCCACCGGGAGCGCCTCCACTATTATTTCCTGTTTGTCCACCCCCACCAGAACGTATTGTAAATACAGTACCAGTCTCAAAAGTTATCATTCCTGATGAAAAACCTCCCGGACCGCCATACAGAGAACCGCCACCTCCACCTCCACCCCACATTTTTACAAGCATGGAACCTGTATTTTGCATTGTGGCTGTTCTTAATGTGTCATCGGCAAAATTATAAACATCCCCATTACCTAAGTCGTAAGTAGTAGCTCCTATGGTAAATATAGCTGGACCACCACCACCACTACCTTGCCCCATCGCTCTAGCTGATATTCCTCCTAATATACTTATTATAGGCATTAATAGTTATCCAATCCAAACTGAGTTAAAGAAGCTAAAGTAGTGTATTGAGCCGAACCTGTTTTTGTAACGCTTATTAAATAACTATCTATTGAGCTTGCATTACCTGAAGAGGGTTTAGTTCCTCCTTGCCAATATATTGGAGAAGCGGTTGTTCCATCTAGTAATATACTCGTAACATAATAAGCTGATGATCCATTTGTATTTAACATAGCAAATGTAGTTGTTTCTCCTGTAGCCATCATTTCATTCAAAGTTGTTGAACCATCTCCTATTAAATTTAGTTGAAAATTACTAGCGGCAGAAGATTGATTAAGTAATATTCCTCCACTTAACAAACTATAATTAAATGTACCAGTTGCTGAAGTGGTGTTAAGAAATGTTTTTTCTCTTAAATTATTATTAAACTCTACTTGAGAATTAACAGAAGTTACAGCATTTGATACTGCACCCAAAGTAACGTTGGATGAAAAAGTGGCTACCGAACCGACTGCCATACCTGAAGCAACAACAAGATCACCATTTATAAAAGTATTTATGTTCTCTCCGCCTACTGTTAAGTTACCTGTTATAACAGCAGAACTACCAACCTTAAAAGTACCTCCGACAGAAGTGTTGCTTCCTACATTTAACGTACCACTAACAGAAGCGTTGCTACTAACAGTAGTGTCGCCCGTTATTACAAAAGTACCTCCGACAGAACCGTTACCACCTGCGTCAAAAGTTGATTCAACTACCAAAGAAGCTAAACTATTAACGACATCAACAACCCCAGATCCCGTGCTGTAAACAAGAGTTGTTTTCCCTGCTGGAACAGTAACATCACTTCCACTAGAATTTTTAATATCTACGTCAGTAGAAAGAGCGTTTTTTACTATGTAGTTTTTTTCAATATCAGGAACTGTTAGGGATATACCTGCTGATCCAGTGCCTGTTAAGTTTAAACGTAAGTTACGAAATGATTGTGCACCGTTAGAATTATTTGCACTTAAAGTTAAACTAGCTCCAGAGAAAGAAACATCAACTGATCTACAAATAGCTTCTTCTAAAGTAGTGCCTAGATTTGTGTTTGTAATTGTTCCCCATGTACCAGAGTTTTCTCCGGTTGCCATAAGTTGTATTTTTAAATCTGTAGAATATGTTGAAGCCATTTTATCTCCTATGCTGCTTCTTTAATTTCTTGCCAATTTGGCGTTTGAGAAGTATCAACCACCCCCCAAACTAGTATTGTGCCTATCCCCCCAGTTGCGTTAACACCCGTTACAAGAATATTTGTGGGTCCTTCAGAAACTAACACGCTTCCTATATTTACAGAAGCTGATACTCCAGTAGTATTAACTAAAGCGTCGGGTGTAACTGATGCTGCTGTTCCTAATAAACCGTTTACATCTAACGTGCCTGTAATAGACTCGTTCCATGCTCCCGAACTCCAAGACGATCTACCCCATCCTGCTAAAGTTCTAGATACATTTACAGATACCGCAGCCATTTACGCTATCCTAATAATAGCCGCTGCACTAGTATTAGCTGGAAATATAACTGAAAAGTCTCCAGCGGAGGCTTGTTTAGTGCCACCAAAATCTAATACACAAACCGCTGCATTAGTTAATGTTGCACCTGTATTATCGGTTGTAGACGGTGTACTGTTATATATTAAAGCTCCAGCCGCATTAACAGTTACGTTAGTAAATGTTAAATCACTAAAATCTACAAAACTTGATGATGTTCCAGTAGTAACTCCCAAGTTTGTTAACGCTGAACCTCCAGCTACATAATTAGTGCCAACAGATTCACTATCGGTAACATATGCTGTTGTGCCAGCACTTAAACTAGCCCCTGCAGAATATAACGCTAATTTAAAGACATCAGATGTAGCTGAACCTTCTGGTCTAAAATCATGAACCCCTAATAAAGCCTGAGCTTTAAACGATGTGCACATTGCTTGTGTAATTGCCATTTTTTACTCCTCTAATAGTTTTACTAATTCAGGATATCCTGAATCTCTGAACCTGTGTGCAAGAGTCACATTATGACTCCTAACTGTTTCCTTCATATAATGAACCAAAACTTTCCGTATATCTTTTTTAAAAGTTTCGGCTTGCGCCCTAACTGCTGGATGAGAATTACTACCAACAGCTATTATTTTGTCTAAAGCCCTTTCAGCAACCTCTTCTGGGTTAAACCCTCTACCAGAAGTTGTCATAACTTTTACCCCTCCACCTAATAATACTGATGTGCTGTTACCAATCATTGTACTTTTAACCTCACTTGTCTCGTTCTATACATATCTTGACGGTTTTTACCCTCACTTAATTGTTTAAGTAACGCCATAGATTCGTTGTACCTCTGCACATAGCTTTGATACGTGTCTGCTTCACCTTTCATAAATATATGCGCTTCAATTAAAGCACCATAAAGTAAAACAGAATCAAAATTATCACCCAACCAAGAAGTGCTGCTTGTAACAATAGACGGAGGGTAATAAAAATAATGTAGTTCTGAAGTATAGTTTTGGTCTGGAGTTGGTCCTAGTATGTAGGAGTTTTGGTCAAACAACGCATAATGTGTTGGTTGCCCAGTGGTTGTAGGGTTAGGAAAAGCTTCACGTATAAAATTTACGTCTTTGTTTAATAGGTAACTATAATTACCAGAAGAGTCAATAACTGCTAAAGAAAAATTAGCAAGCCAGTCTAACGGCACTGTAAGATATTGATTATTAGAAGCTATGGTCCCCGTAACGTTTTTTCTAAGGTCTAATATTTGAACCGAGTTAAATACTTTTTGCTCTGCTTGATCTATAAAGGTGTTTATTTGTTCTGTGCTTGTAAGACTAACAGTGCTCCCATTACTACCTGTAAAAGACGTGGTAGGAAAGTCATTCTCACAATAACCTTTTATAGTTTCAAATAATTGACTATAATTCATTATCCAAGTCTTTTAGAAGAATTAGTCCCTTTTATAGCGGCTCCTGTACCTCTAGTTTTAACTGTTTGAGTGTTTGGGATATTGTTCGGATAACCGCCTTCTTTTGGGACAGGCACATCTACGGGTTGTTTAAATTTTCCTATATCATCCATAATTTCTCCTAGTTTGTAGTTACCGTAACAGTTCCTACGCTTGTAGTTATTTTTAAATTGTCTGTTAAATCTAAATTAAAAGGGTTATTAAAACCTACAGGGTCAAACCCATACTGATAGCTCCTAGAATCTGATTCTGCAAATCTTGTTAAATCTGGTCGTGGGTTCCTCAGAGCTTGAGGGTCGTTGACAGGAAACATACCGAGCTGTAATTGCGGTTGATCTTGCTCAAAACACTCTGGGCATACCAGAATATTAACATTTTTTATCTTTATTGTAAGCTCTTTTAACTCTTTTAATTTATATCTAAATCCACATCTATCACATTCTGCAATAGCTCTTCTGCCTCTTGCAAAATTAGACCCCATGTTAGTACAAAAACTCTCTAGGAGCTAATCTTAGCGGAGCTTTCTCTCTATCTTCACTAGAAGCTACCAACCATTGTTCTTCATAGTCTTGTTTTAACATTTGTATTCTGTCGGTTGCTTCTGGTATCTTTAAAGAAAGGTAGTATGCTAATCCTGATACTAAACAAGGCAACATTCTAAAAGGTATATCTTGCGTGTTAGTACCATTCCCAGCGTCTTGTATACGTCTCATTCTAAAATACACAAGCGTATAAAAACTACTTCTATCTGGCGTAGGCCATACTTTTACTTGAGGGCTTTGTACTACACCAGAAGAATTTGTGGCTCCTGATTGTCTATCTATAAATATTTGTACAGGCCGACCCGTAGCATTTTTGTTAGGAATAGTTGCATATGTGCTAACAGAGATACGACTAATGGTTAAATCTTGTTGGTTTGTGCCTGAACCTGTTCTAACCTGATGCTCTAACAAATCAATTGTATCTACAGGTAAATCGTAAGCAATAGTGCCTTGAGTTAAAGGTATAGTCCCCTCCTCAATTGTCCATAAGTTTATACCTCGATTAGCCCAATCAATCGTTAATAAATTTAAAGAACGTCTAGCTGTTTTAAGATCATATCCAGTACGCATCTCTGTACCGCATCTAGCAAACGCTTCTTCAGCCAAATCATTAAGATTTAAATTAAAATTGGTTGTATCTGTAGTAGCCATTATTTCTTTGCTTTCACACTATTTATGTATTTTCTATAAACCCCAGCAGCTTCTTTTTTATTCATAACTCTGGCTCTTTGTTCCATTG
>Ga0098043_1000878_pt1 | contig 10783 bp, 16 predicted proteins | sample 9B_taG_FD_92581 | JGI IMG/M metagenome (GOLD analysis project Ga0098043, IMG submission 92581) | Marine viral communities from the Subarctic Pacific Ocean - 9B_ETSP_OMZ_AT15188_CsCl metaG | ecosystem: Environmental > Aquatic > Marine > Oceanic | place: Subarctic Pacific Ocean | collected 2015-01-10 | reverse complement strand
GCAAACGACTGAAGGAACGGAGTAAAATCCCTACTACTTCAGGAGTAAACTCATGAACACACTCAATCTCATTCGCAAGCAGATTAACAAAGCTGCTGCCCTTCATAACGCACAAATCTCTCACACCTCATATCGTGGTGTTGAGTATGATACTCGTTGTGTAGAGAGTAAGGAAACTCACGGTACATTCTGCTATCGTGGTAAGACTTACACTAAGTGATTGACTTACCAATTAAATAATGATAAGATGGGAGGGTTACCTCCCATTTTTTATGGAAAGAGATAAACTAAAGTTGATAGTAAGAAACTTAAAACTACTTGTAGAAGCACTTGAATCGGAAGTATATTCTGATCCAAAAGCATACACAGATAAGCGGGAAAACTTTGATGATCCTGCTTCCTACTACGCACCCATTTCAGATTACGACGAAATTTTTAATGACGATGACGGATACCCCGACTAAACTGATTAGCGTTACTCCTGACGCAGAGAAGCACATGGCATATTGTGCCCGTGTGTCGAATCCAAACAACCAGGAAAATGAAAAGTTCTCGGGTCTCCTTAAGTATTGTGTAAAGCATCAGCACTGGAGTATTTTTGAGCAAGCATTCATGACCCTGGAGGTCAATACCACCAGGGGAGTGGCGGCTCAAGTGCTTCGTCACCGCTCGTTCACATATCAAGAGTTTTCCCAACGCTATGCTGATTCTTCCCTACTCGCGGAGACGATCCCTCTACCTGAACTACGCAGGCAAGACACCAAGAATCGTCAGAATTCTATTGATGACGTTGACCCGTTTATCAACCAGGAGTTTCAGATCAAAATGAGAGCACATTTTGACGAGGGTATGAAACTCTATAAAGAAATGCTTAATGCATCGATTGCAAAGGAGTGTGCTCGTTTTGTGCTTCCTTTAGCATGTCCAACAAAAATTTACATGACGGGCTCTGTGCGGTCGTGGATCCATTATATCGATTTGCGTTCTGCAAATGGAACACAGAAAGAACACATGGACATCGCACTTGGTGCAAAAGAAATTTTCATCGAACAGTTCCCATCCGTTGCAGAAGCAATGGAATGGATTTAATAAATAGTTACACGGATAGGTGATTTATGGCAACGTACCCAGTAAGGCATAAAGAGACTGGTGAAACCAAAGACGTGAAGATGAGTATTCACGACTGGGACCAGTGGAAAGTTGATAACCCAGAGTGGGAAAGATATTTTACAGCAGAGAACGCACCGAACTTTGGAGAGATTGGTGAGGTTTACGATAAACTTAAGAAATCTCACCCAGGCTGGAACGATGTCTTGCGAAAGGCATCGAAAATGCCAGGATCCAACGTTCGTCCCGTTTAATCTTTTCTATGCCCGCAAAAAGAAAGTCTCAGTCCCCAATCGTTCCATTTGGAATGAGCAACAAAACCATGAAAAGAAAGAAACCACTAAACACAGACTTGATGAAACCCATCGAGCCTCTGACACAGAACCAGGAAGAACTTTTCCGTTGCTATAAAAACAATCAGAACCTTGTGGCGTATGGTTGTGCGGGAACAGGAAAGACCTTCATTACCCTCTACAACGCTTTGCGTGATGTCTTTGATATGAAGACACCCTACGAGAAGATCTACATCGTTAGATCGCTTGTAGCGACCAGAGAGATTGGTTTCCTACCTGGAGATCATGAAGATAAGTCCTCTCTCTATCAAATTCCATATAAGAATATGGTGAAGTTCATGTTTGAACTTCCCACAGAAGCAGACTTTGAAATGCTGTATGGAAACTTGAAGACTCAAGGAACCATCTCTTTCTGGTCTACTTCATTCATTCGTGGTACAACTTTAGATAATGCAATCATCATTGTTGATGAATTCCAAAACTTGAACTATCATGAACTTGATAGTATTATCACCAGAGTTGGTGAAAATAGTAAGATCATGTTCTGTGGTGATGCAACTCAGTCTGACCTTCTTAAAGATAAGGAAAGAAATGGTATTGCAGACTTCATGAAGATCTTACGCATCATGCCTTCAGTTGATATCGTTGAGTTCGGTGTTGAAGACATCGTTCGCTCTGGATTAGTGAAGGAATATTTACTTGCTAAAATGGAAACTATGTAAAACATGAATTTTATTCATCATAATTATCTCGGTGATCTTGAATTAAACAAAAAGGAAACCAACGGCATCCGTCTCTACAACCTTCCAAGTGGAGATTGGGTGCCTTCTATTACATCCGTAACCTCTTTCTATAACAGAGAGATCTTTGCTAAGTGGAGAGCAAGGATTGGTATCGAAGAGGCAAATAAGATCACCAGGAAGGCAACTACTCGGGGAACTGATTTCCACTCAGCAACCGAACTCTACATGCTGAACAAAGAAATAAACTGGGATGAGTTTAGACCTCTGACTAAGTTTATGTTTCATCATGCTAAACCATATCTGGACAAGATAAATAATGTACACGCTATAGAAAGGACTCTATACTCTGAGTACCTTGGTTTAGCTGGTAGAGTTGACTGCATAGCAGAGTACGAAGGAGAACTTGCAGTCATTGATTTCAAAACATCAGAAAAGATTAAACCTGAAAAGTGGTTGGAGAACTATTTCGTTCAAGAAATGTTCTATGCTTCTGCTTACTATGAACTCACAGGTATTCCCGTTAAAAAACTAATCACCATTATGGTTACTCCTGGTGGTGAGGTCAAAGTATTTGACAAACGTGATAAAGGGGAGTATATTAAATTGTTAGTTCGATATATTAAGGAATTTGTATCTCACAATCTTAGGTCAGAGAATGGAGAATGAATTAGAAAAAGTATTAGAGAGTAAGTTCTTCTGCCCTTCTCGATTTGCACAAGAGATTGAAAGTCTTGTGTGTGAAAATGAAGGAATGAGTTACATTGATGCCATCATTCACTTCTGTGATTTGCAAAGCATTGATGTTGAATCTGTTCCCAAACTTATTTCTAAACCTCTCAAAGAAAAACTCAAGTACGAAGCAATGGAACTAAACTTCTTGAAGAAGAGTTCCAGAGCAAAATTACCCCTCTAATTCAGTTTAGAGGGAAAAAAATTTCCGGCAAAAAAATTGCCCTATTACTTTTTTCATGATGCCCTTTGACGCATATAAGCAATATCTTTCCTTGAAGAATCACTTCACGAAAGAGAAGTATGATTATCACAAGTATTGTGGTAAGAGCCGTGCTACAGTAAAGTCTTTTTATAAGAGGAAAGATAGATTCTGGTTTGAAAAATTAGCACGTAATAAATCTGATCGAGAAGTTGTTGAGTTCTTCGTTTCCAATTTTGTCACCTGCACTGACCCAGGTAAACTATGGATTGGAGAAATGATCAGAGAGGGTGAAGGTAGATATACCTCATGGAAAAGACGAACACAATCCCTCTCTTATGTTTTCAAACAGGAGATGGAATCCGTGCTTGCAAATAGAGATATCAATGATGCTTTTGCAAGTTTAAACGGACATTCACCAATACTCAAAGGATATCTCAGCGGAGATGTTTCTCTTGAGACAATGGTGATCTGTGATAAGATACTTGGTTATCGAACTGATTATGATAAAAAACTGACAGACCCGGTGTGGGAAACCGTCAGTATGAGAATGCGAAAGTATTCTCCGTTCCTAAATATCGATGTATTCCATTACAAAAAAATTCTGAAGGAGATGGTCCATGGCACTTGAAAATGCAACCGTATTAGAAAATCTGCTCAAGCAGAGAGTTGAGATTGAACAGCAGCTTGAAACACTTCGCACCACTTACCTGAAGATTCTTGGTGCTATTGATGCACTGTCTCAAATTGAAGAGGCAAATGCTGAATCAGAATCTGAACCCGAAGAGGAGTCTGAAGAGGAATGAGTTTTTTTGACTCAGAAGTCGTCCGTGCAGAGATGACAGAAATTAGTGAACTGCAAGAAGACGTTTATACCAACGTCTTCAAATTTCCAACTATGAATAAAGAAGAAAAACTTTTTCATGTTGGACTTCTGGGAAAACTAATAGAGAAACAAAAGATTCTCTATACTCGTCTGAGTCTCTCCGACGACCCAGATGCAAAACTTATGAAACAAAATATTGTTGACTCTGCTCAAATGATGGGTCTCTCATCAGAGGTTGATATGAGTGTCGTCTTTTCTAATATGGAAAAGATGCTTGATGTAATGAAAAAGAGTATTGACGACGCCGACTCCAGCGTGTAGAATAATGGGGTACACAAAAGCCAAATACGTACAAACACAACGAATCCTATGTCTTTCGCAAATCTTAAGAAGCAATCTTCTCTTGGTTCACTGACCTCTAAACTGGTTAAGGAAGTTGAGAAGATGAACAATACTGGTGGCGGTGGAGATGACCGTCTCTGGAAACCCGAAATGGACAAGACTGGCAATGGTTATGCAGTCATCCGTTTCCTGCCTGCCCCTAACGAAGAAGAACTTCCCTGGGCAAAGATGTACTCCCACGCCTTCCAAGGTCCTGGTGGTTGGTACATTGAGAACTCACTGACTACTATTGGTCAGAAGGATCCTCTTGGCGAATACAACCGTGAACTGTGGAACAGTGGTAACGAGACCGATAAGGACACTGTTCGTAAGCAGAAGCGTAAACTTTCCTACTACAGCAACATCTATGTTGTGCAGGACAAGACAAACCCTCATAACGAAGGTAAAGTCTTCCTGTTTAAGTATGGTAAGAAGATCTTTGACAAGATCATGGAAGCAATGCAACCTGAGTTTGAGGATGAGACTCCTATCAATCCCTTTGACTTCTGGCAGGGTGCTAACTTCAAACTGAAGATCAAGAAGGTTCAAGGCTACTGGAATTATGACTCGTCTGAATTTGATCGCGTTGCACCACTCCTGGATGACGACGATGCTCTTGAAGCCCTGTGGAAAAAAGAGTACTCGCTTACTGCCCTGACTGCTGCAGATCAGTTCAAGTCCTATGAGCAACTGGAGAATCGTCTGAAGATGGTTCTGGGTCAGAAGACCACCCGTCGTGCTCTGGATGAGGACCTGGAAGATGAAAGTGAAGGTCGTGGATCTTTCACCCCTGACTTCAAGTCAAAGGCACCTGAACCTGCTGCTGACTTCAATGCACCAGACATCACTCCTAAGTCTAATGACTCTGATGAAGATGATGCTCTGTCTTACTTCCAGAAACTTGCTGAGGAATGATGAGATACAACCAGTTGTGTTTAACCCTTCTGGTTATCGCAGCATATATTAATTTACTGAAATAATCTAATATTATCTCCAGTTTTCAAGGATTCAGTCTTATATTGACTGGATCCTTTTCTGTATGTCATCATTTCTTCCAGATCATCGCGAATAATGTTAAGGTATCTGGACTTCAGTAAGAATATATTTCTCTTGTCATCTTCAATCTGTGATTCATATTCATAGTTGGTAACTTCCTTTGCAATGTTGGATAAGTTGAATAAAGTATCACTCTTACTATCAGTATATGAAAAGGCAAACGTTGAATCACATCTAAGACCTGCAGGCATTAGAACAACGCCACTACCATCTTTTATCTCTGTGGTTTCATGATGATGAACACCATTGAAGAGAGTATCATAGTCTCCATACTTATCAAGCATGTAGCGATCAAAATCTGTCTGTCTTAATGGCCACTCACTTTGAATATTAATAACATTATTGCAGGCAAGAACTAACCAATCTAACTTTGAGTCTCCATAAAAATCGAATGCTACATTGTCTGGTCTGTCATCACCTTTAATTTGATATTTTTCAAAGACAGCAACACTTTGAAAGATATCCTCTCTGAGTTTTCCTTTTTTAAATAAATTTTTTACTTGAATGTAATCAGAGATCTTCGCATCGGGAAGTCTGCTGACATATTCAAAATCTGGAAGTTGACTGAAGTAATTTGACATTTTAGAAACCGATTAGAGTGTCAGCATCACCATCAAGTTGTGAGTAATCATCATTAAATACAGGTTCAAGTTCACTGAAGTTTAGTGTGATTTGATATGATACCATTTCACCATCTGGAAAAGTCGCATAGTTATTTTCTGGAGTATAATTAACTCCAACAGATTGAAGGGCGCACTCTTTTATTCTTCCCATAAAAGGATTATCACTACCCTCTGGGCCCCTATGAAGATATTGAATCTGAAAAGTATGAGGTGACTTTAGGAATAAATTAGACGTGCTTCTCTGTGCTGCAGATCCTTGTTTGAAGAATCTAATAATCTTTACAATCTCTGCACTCTCTGCTTTCTCTCTTGCATTCATTTTGAATGAGAATGAGAATGTTCTGAGTGCAGGACCAGAGAATAGAAGTTCAAGGTTAGGGTTGATGACTGCACCTGTTGTTCTTGTTAAGAGTTGACCACCTGTTCCAGTTGCCTGTCCTGCAAAAGCATTTGCGAGTGCAGTCTTTGCTTCACCACCACCACCTTTAAGTGCATCTAAAACTGCCTTAGATGCATCACCTGCACCCTCTACTCCGCGTTCAATAGTATTAAGCGCGATGTTAGCAAGACCTGCCTCAAGGGCATTCATGTTTTGTCCCGCCCAACTGACAGAATTATTGTCTTGAATACCACCAGGTATAGGTAAGATGACAGTTCCTATGGGGTTTCTATCCTCTGGTTTATCTCTGTTACTAAATCCAAATTGACCACTTTGATTAAAGTCTTTTGGAACATACTCAAGCATTGTAAATTTAATTACATCTTGCTTTGTCTTTCCAAGATCTATTGGATAGATATAATTTCCAAAAGATTTTCTTGTGTTATCTGAAACTGGAATATCTCTTGAAACTAATCCAGAAGTATCTGTAACTGGTTGGGAATCTCCAGTTTTATCTTCATCCTCTCCGGCTTTATTTGGATTGGTATCTAATAATGTATCTTTTGTTTCTTTAGGAACACCTGCTTTATCTGCTGCTTTGTTTATATTTGCATCAACATTTTTATGAATTCCTCCTTTAGGATCACTTAATTCATTTTTTAACCCTGCACCTGCCACATCATCTTCATAAGTATATGTCTTTCCACCATCTTCACTGGTAGCTGCCTTTTGCCACTTACCATCTTTAATAATGTAAACATCAGTTATAGGTGGACCATCAGTTCTTAATTTTGTTGCAGTTGCATGGTATACTTTTGTACCTTGATTTGTCGTGAAAGTTCTACTTCCACGTTTCTCTGTCTTTCTGCCTACCATCGTGGCAGCTTGACCGCTACAAATACTACCTGCTGGACATGGTGGATCACCTGCTCCGAATAAACCCATTATTGCACAAGTTTTTTATTTATTTAGCACCAATTTTCCATATGATAGAGATAGTAGATCATCAAGTTCATCTTGCTGAACAATATAGACTTGAGTTCCTAACTCTTCCCAGGTATATTGTCTATATTCTTGGTGATGAAAGTTGATTCCACGAAATCCCCAGTTGAATAAATCAGTCACCGCAACCAATGGATGTTGGTCATATCTTATGTTAGGAGTCTTTGCATAATACTTAAAGGTACAGATATTTCCCTCTTCAGGTATGGGTGTCACAGTATCATTCAGTGCATACATTATTAATTCCATCCTGTCATCAACATCAGACTCGGATTGAATGTCTTGTTTTACTGGTTCGATACGGTTCATTTGATACCTAACTCGTCCTCTGTGATGATCTTGAATTCAATTCTTCTATCTTCACAAAACTCTTGAGCAGCTTTCCACTTTGCTTTGTTCACTTCCCAAGTCTTACATTCATAGATGTATGATTGACTAACTCTCTTTCTCTTTGCTGGTGGTTTTGTTTGCTTCTTTGGTTTTACTTCTATAACATAAGTCTTGACTTGACCAGTGCTCTCCTTCACCTTAATAATAAAGTCTGGAAAGTATTTGTGAACTCTACGATCAAGTGGTGAGACGTATGGAATGTGAAACTCCTCACTACCCCATTGTAAAATATTTTCATTCAAGTCACACCAACGACAAAACTTGCGTTCCCAACTACTTCGGCATATAATATTAGTAGGATCACCCTTATATTTACTTGGATATGATGGTCTGTATTTACTCTTGATACTTTCTGCCATACATAATATATAAGGTTAAAAAATTATTTATAGATGCCTACTCCAAGGTCTGTATCAGACATTAAATCTAAATTATTAAGACCTGCCCTTACCTCCCACTTTGAGGTGCAACTTTCTTTCCCTCAAGCGGTTAGAAGTTTTCTTGGTGTCAATCAAGATGATGTAAATTTGTCATGCTCTGAGGCAAGCCTTCCAGGGTCGCAATTAACAACTCTTGAAAATAATAATGATCGCACTGGTGTAACAGAGAAGCACGCATATAGAAGACAGTTTGATGACAGAATCGATCTGACTTTCTATGTTGATGCTAAAAATTACACAGCAATTCGTTTCTTCGAGGGATGGATTAGTTACATCATGAATGAAGAACAGGATGATAATCCGTTCTCTGGTGGTGGTGGACCCGTTATTGACCAACCACCAAACCTTGCATCAAGAGAGTATAATTATAGGGTAAAGTATCCTAATGATTATATTGCTGATCAAGGACTGAAAGTGATAAAGTTTGAGAGAGACTATCAGCAGCAATTGACCTATGAATTCATCAGGTCATTTCCTTTGAGTATTTCATCGATGCCAGTTTCATTTGATGCATCATCTCTTTTGAAAGTCACCGTATCAATGAGTTACATCAGATATATTGTGCTGAAGACTCCAAGTAAAACTGGATCACAAGGAGGATTTAACCCATTCGATTTGTTTAATCCTGGAGATCAAGCAGGTTTTAATGGTGATCAATTCCTCAATCTGTTTAGAAATAATCTTCCACTTGGAGCAAATGATTTATTAAGATCTGCTGGGATCGGTTAATAAATAATAGTACTGAAAAATTTTATAGGACATCATGCCTTTACCTAAGATTGCCACACCGGTATATGAACTTGAACTACCGTCAACAGGACAAACGATCGAGTACAGACCGTTTCTTGTAAAAGAAGAGAAAGTTCTTGTGATTGCATTGGAGAGTGAAGACACTAAGCAAATCACAACTGCGATCAAAAACGTTATCAAGAATTGCATTAAGACAAAAGATATTAAGGTAGAGAAACTCCCTACATTTGATATTGAATTTTTGTTTTTGAACATTCGGGGTAAGTCTGTTGGAGAAGAAATAGAAGTTACTGTGACTTGCCAGGATGATGGTGAGACACAAGTTCCTGTAACAATTAATTTGGATGACATCAAAGTTCAGAAGAATGAGGAACATACTAATAAAATTAAAGTTGATGATAATATCATGATGGAGATGAAGTATCCATCTCTTGATCAGTTTATCAAAAATAATTTTGACTTTACTGAACAGAATGCCATGGAGCAATCATTTGATTTGATTGCAACTTGTATTGATAAGATCTTTACGGAAGAAGAAGTTTGGGCAGTGGAGGATTGTTCTAAGAAAGAGATTGTAGATTTTCTTGAGCAGATGAATTCTTCTCAGTTCAAAGAGATTGAGAAGTTCTTTGAGACGATGCCTAAACTTTCGCATAAAATCAAAGTAAAGAATCCAAAGACAAAGAAAGACAATGAAGTAGTGATTGAGGGTCTTGCGGGTTTTTTCGCGTAGCCATGATCCATATGGATCTGGAGAACTACTATAGACTCAACTTTGCTTTGATACAGTACCATAAATATTCATTAACTGAGATTGAAAACTTGATGCCTTGGGAACGAGACATCTACGTTGCATTATTACAACATCATCTTGAGGAAGAAGAATTAAAGCAAAAGCAAAGGAATGCCATCAAGTAAGTTCGGTTCTAAGTTTTTAGGTGAAGAAAGATACCAGCAGTATGTTGAGGAACTTACTGCTGAGGGAACCATTGATGGTGAGCAATTATCCCCTGAAGAGAGAAAGGAAGGATTTAAGAAGAGAAACGATAAGATTGGATTCCAAGATTTTGTAGAGAAAGTATTAGATAAAAAACAATCAGCAACAGTTTCAAAGGGACCAACAGCACTTCCTGGGGGAGGTGGTGGTGCCTTAGTTAAAAGACAAGCAGGTTCCGTAGTAAAGGCAGATAATATAAGTAAAGCAGTTCCTCAAGAAAGTAGTAATATAATTGAGGAGATTCTAAAAATTGTCACGTCAATTCGTGATACTCTGATAAAGCAGAATGAATTTGATAAAAAACAATCAAATCAAGAAAGACAATCTACTGAGAGAAGAACAAGAAAATCTAAGGAAGAGAAATTAGAAGGTAATGTCTTCAAAGGTTTGGCAAAGGCAGCAAATAAAGTTCTTGGTCCAGTAAAAGGACTTTTTGGAAAGATATTTGATTTTATAAAAACAATTCTAATTGGTAGATTCCTTGTCAAACTAATTGATTGGATTGGAAATCCAGACAATCAAAGAAAACTAACTGCAATTGGTAAGTTCTTAGAGAAGACATGGCCAGCAATCCTTGCTGCATACTTATTATTTGGTAATTCCTTAGGTAGATTTATCACTAAGTTGATCTTGATGACTTTAAAGTTCATCCCTAAGATCGCGATGACCATTGCAAAACTTGCTGCTGCCCACCCATTAGCAGCTGCTGCGATTGCTGGTGCCGGATTATTTGTTGCTGGTGCGGTCATTCCCAAATTAATGCCAGGAACAGTTGATGAGCAAGAGAGAAAAACTGCTGCTGCACCCGGAACGACGGCAGAAAAAATTAAAAAACTTGAAGAACAGAAAGCGAATTTAAACTTTC